>Ga0314777_100029_pt1 | contig 27915 bp, 31 predicted proteins | sample MetaTCB42018_FD_205648 | JGI IMG/M metagenome (GOLD analysis project Ga0314777, IMG submission 205648) | Metatranscriptome of cryopeg brine viral communities from Beaufort Sea near Barrow, Alaska, United States - CB4 2018 (Metagenome... | ecosystem: Environmental > Aquatic > Marine > Coastal...
GACTCCGGCGCTAAAAGCGAATAATATGCGCGCCGACTTGATGCTGTTCCCTGATAGCTCAGTTGGTAGAGCAACGGACTGTTAATCCGTTTGTCGCTGGTTCGAGCCCAGCTCGGGGAGCCACTTATTTTAAAATGCCGCTGATTCGAAAGAGTCAGCGGCATTTTTCGTTTCAGCTCTCACTAACAACGATAAACTCGCCGGCTGCAATCACTTCTTTACCGTAAACTGAGGAAAATGCGCACTGAACCGCGCCTGGCTGGACAACCTCCTCAATCACTTCCACCATCAACTCCCCTTCCACCGGCATCGATTCACCCGTATAGCGCTTCAATGCCCGCACCAGTACGATCACCGCCCTGCTCATTGGCTCACCGCCCATGCTGAGTTTCCGGCATGCCATCAGTTGTGCAGCGTACTCCAGCGTCGCCCATGCAGGCAGGCCATCTTTATCGACCAAGGGGTGATTGTCGGTGATAACTGCACGGGTTTGTGCACCATTCTCAATCAGCGCGAACTCCTTGATCAGTTGCATCGCGCCAGCATGGGGTAATTGTTCACACACCGCTTGGGCGGATTGATATTTCGATTGGTCATAGACCGAACGCCTGCCTGAGCCAGTTTGCAGTTGTTGGCTGCTGAATATTCCTTTGGCTACGGGTTTGCCGGCCACCGCACAGACCAGGCGCCAGGTGTCTGATGCTTTTTCCTGGCACTCGACGTCAATCCGTTTGCCAGGCTCTATTGGCCCCAGTAGGCGCAGCTGACGAATGTTGGTTACCGAATTAACAGTCGCCTGTTCCAGCCCCCGCACCAAGTGTTCAATTAACACCACCGCCGGAACAATTGGAGCTCCCGGGAAATGACCGGGCATGGCCGGGTGGGCTCTTGATATTTCAAAGCTAAATTGCATGGCTTCAACTGTACTCTGAGGATCCAGATAAAGTGGTCCTGTGTTATAGTCGTCCACTATACCGATATCAAGGGCGTGACCGTTTTTTAATTCGCGCGATTCTGGCACTGAGCTCTGGAAGCTGACAATGAAGAAGGTTCTGGTCGTACATTATTCCCAGAGCGGGCAGCTTGATAATTTGGTAAGGGAGTGTACGAGGCCACTGGTCGAATCGGATGGTATTTTAGTGACATTCGAAAATATCCGTCCGGTGGAGGATTTCCCGTTTCCTTGGCCTTTTCTGGAATTTCTCGACGCATTTCCCGAATCTGTTTACCAAGACCCGCCTCCTATTGAAGACCCAAGTGTTCTCGGTGACGAAGATTTTGATCTTGTCATTCTTGCGTACCAAGTATGGTTTCTATCGCCCGCTCTGCCAATGACGGCATTTCTTCAGCATCCGCGTGCCAGGCAGTTGCTTGACGGCAAGCCCGTGGTTACGCTGATCGCTTGTCGGAATATGTGGCTGATGGCTCAGGAAGATATGAAACAGAAACTGACGGAGTTGAATGCCAGCCTGGTCGGTAATGTGGCGATGGTGGATGAAGCCGGCTCGCTGCTGAGCTTTTTTTCCACGCCCCTTTGGGTGCTCACCGGCCGCAAAGGGCCGTTCTGGGGTGGTCTGATCCCAAGAGCCGGCGTTTCAGAAAAAGAGATTGCTGCCAGTGAACGCTTTGGTCGGCGTATTCGCGACCGATTGACAATCAAAGGTGAAATATCTTCAGAGATGTTCCGGGGACTGTCAGCCGTCCAGGTCAACGAGGGGCTAATTTCCAGTGAGAAAACCGGAAAGCGGGCGTTTCGTCTGTGGGGCCGACTGCTTCGGGCACTTGGCCCGCGGGGGGCGTGGCAACGCAAACCGGTCCTGATGTTTTATTCAGTTTTCCTGGTGACCATGATTCTGACAGTGGTTCCGGCAGGAATACTGATCAAACGTCTAATTTCGCCATTGACACGCAAGCGCATTGCGCGGCAAAAAACCTATTTCAGTGCACCCTCGGGCGAATAAGACTCTAAATTGTTTCACCTTCCGGCCCCGGCCAGTTACCGAGCTGTTTAACATATGAAGAACGTTTATATTACCGCCATCGCCACGGCGCTGCCCAATGCACCTGTCTGTAACGACGATATAGAGTCGGTACTTGGCCAGGCTGGCACTCAACCTTCACGAGCACGACGGGTAATCCTAAAAAGTAACAAGATCAAGAACCGGTATTACGCGGTGGATCCGAAAACCGGCGAGCGCACTCATACCAACGCAGAATTAACTGCAGAAGCCATTCGCGCGCTGGGCGACCGGTTCAGTAAAGGCATGGATTGCCTGGTATGTGGCACTAGCCTGCCTGACCAACTGATGCCCAATCATGCGGTTATGGTTCATGGCGAACTCGCATCCCCTCCTTGCGAGGTGGTGGCGACAGCAGGTGTGTGCCTGGCTGGAATGTCAGCGCTCAAGTATGGCTGGATGTCCGTTGCCACCGGTGAACATCAACGGGTGGTGAGTACAGGCTCAGAAGTGGCGTCGGCGGTCCTGCGCGGCAAGCTGTTCGAACCAGAGGCCGCTACCTCTGCAGACACCCTTAAGAAAAAGCCGGAAGTGGCTTTCGATAAAGATTTCTTGCGCTGGATGCTGTCAGACGGTGCCGGTGCAGTTGCTCTAGAACCTATCCCAGCCAAGGAGGGACTGTCGTTACGAGTCGACTGGATTGATATCCGCTCCTTTGCCAATCAGCTGGACGCCTGTATGTACGCTGGCGCCCGCAAGCGTGAAGACGGCAGCCTGGAAAGCTGGAAAGACCTACCTCACGAAACTTGGCTGACAGAGTCGATCTTTGCCGTTAAGCAGGATATCCGCCTGCTTGATGAGAATATCGTTGCCACCACTATCGAGCAGTATCTGCCCGAGGTAATCGAGAAGCATCAGCTCTCCGCTGATGATATCGACTGGTTCTTGCCTCATTATTCGTCCGGCTTTTTCCGCGAGCGTGTCTATGAGAGCATTAAAAACGGCGGACTGGAGATTCCGTTCGAACGCTGGGCCACTAATCTACCCGATAAAGGCAACACCGGTTCTGCATCGATCTACATCATGCTTGAGGAGCTTTACCAGTCCGGCAAATTGGAACTCGGCCAAAAGCTGCTTTGCTGGGTACCTGAAAGTGGCCGTTTCTCTTCGTCTTTTATGATGTTGACCGTGTGTGACCATCAAAACCAATTATGAAACTGGACGACGTACCTCAAGACACGTCCCGGTCGTTCGACGGCCAAAAAAAGCGCCTATATGCCCTTAACGCCGACGGCGAGTACACCGCAGCGCTGTCAAGCGGTTGGGAAGCAGAAGACGTTGTTTTGGATCAGGCCATAGAAGAGTACAATCGTTTTAGTCGTGAAGCTCGTCAACGGGTGCAACAAGGCCTCGCTTCTCCGCTGGAATATCACATGTACGCCCACCGAATGGATGTGACGGTTCTGGCACAAGCCACGGGCTTTTTTCGCTGGCAGGTTCGCAGACATCTGAAACCGACCGTTTTCAAACGCCTGACACCACGCAAGATGCAGCGCCATGAAGAAGCGTTCCACATGACGGCCGAGCAACTGCGCACTCTCCCGCCGGAAGACAAACCACAAAATGACTGATTTCAATCACCAGCAGACCGCTCACTGCGAAAGTGGTGCGGTGGCAGCCCTGCTGCGCCATAACGGTCTGGATTTGTCCGAGCCCATGATATTCGGGCTGTCCTCTGCCCTCACCTACGCCTACATTCCGCTGGTAAAAGTGGGAGGAATGCCACTGCTGGCCTACCGCATGCCCCCCGGTCGCATCATTCGCGGGTTGAGCAAGCGCTTGAGCATTCGCTTCCATTTCGAGCGCTTCCGCTGCCCGGAAGACGGCACAATAGCGCTGGACAAATACCTGGAAAAAGGATTTCCAGTAGGCCTGCAGGCGTCGATTTACTGGCTGCCCTACTTTCCGGAAAGCATGCGTTTCCACTTCAATGCCCATAACCTGGTGGCCTATGGCAAAGACGCGGAAGACTACCTGATCAGCGACCCGACATTTGAGCAGCCGGTTCGAGCAGATGTTGCTTCTCTACAGCAGGCGCGATTCGCCAAGGGTGTGCTGGCTCCGAAGGGGCTGATTTATTACCCGGAAACCATCACTCAAACCCCGGATTTGACCGCCGCTATCCCAGGAGCTATTCGCTCAACCGTTAACATGATGCTGCGCACGCCCCTGCCCTTTATCGGTGTTCGGGGCATTCGCCACGTTGCCCGGCACATAGAAAAACTGTCACCCGCCAACGAACACTACAACAAGCTGCTTATCGGCCACATGGTGCGCATGCAAGAAGAGATTGGAACCGGCGGTGCCGGCTTCCGTTTTCTGTTCGCGTCCTTCCTGCAGGAGTCGGCACACTTGCTTTCTCATGAAGGCTTGGCGCAAGCCGCGGACCAGTTCACCGATGCGGGTGATGAGTGGCGCCGCTTTGCGCTTTATGCGGCCAAGATGCTTAAAGGGCGAAGTGCATTGGACTATGGCAAGCTGGCCACACAGCTGCGCAAGGTGGCCGATATGGAACAACAGGGCTATCGACAACTGTTGGAACTCAAATTACGCTGATACCTAAAACGCCGCCTTTGGCCAGGTGACAACAGTGTGGAAGCGGCCATCGGTATCGGCGGCGATCACAATCAGGGGTGAGTTTTCGCCCGACTGCAGATAGCGAATCAAGGCGCCGGCAGCATGGCCCGGATACGCTGCCAACGCCGGATCAAATCCTTTCAGCATTGGCCAGTTTTGTAAGCAACTTGATGTCATGCGCTGCTGAGTCCAGGGCGACAGCGACACTCGATATTCAGTCGCCGGGTCCAGTTGGTTCAACCATTGATCTAGCGCGCGCTCGTCTACCAGAGTGGCCATATCTGTTATCGAAGCGAGGCTGTCAGCCCTGCCCTCAGGCGCCACCAAGAACCAATGACTGCCCTCGCCAACCTCCGTACCCGTTTCCAGCCCGAGACGAAAGCGATGATGCTCAAGCGGCAGAACCGCTTCGTCCACCGCCCCAACCAATGCCTGCGATACAGCTCCCGTGCCGATATCCATGGCCGCCAACTGCAGAGCAGCAACCACTGAGGCATCGCCCCGAGAGACAAAGAGGTTCCGATGGCGCAGCCCGAGGTTGCGGGCAACAAAGTAGCCGGCCGAGTTGCTCAGGGTATTGATGAAGTTGGCGGGTTTGGGCACCACACCGCTGCAGATCATCTGCTCATGAACCTTCGTGATATTGCCCAACGAGGCAAAGCGTGAGCCGATGTACAGCCCCGCATCGTGTTTAACGTCAGCGCCGTCAATACATTGAGCTGAACCAATCAGTGCCATCTGGGTGAACCGATCAATGCGTCGGAAACGTTCGCGACACGCTGCCGTAGCAGCGGCTCTCAGATTGGCCAGGCCCTGATCGGGATCAACGGTCTGGTACTGACCTCCGATGGCAATAATATCGAGCATGGATTCGAATCCCGGGGTTAACTCAGACTTGATAGCGGATAATCAGGCTGGAGTTATTGCCCCCAAATCCGAAAAAATTCAGCAAATAATGACCAGGGCCCACCGCCAGCGGCTGTGACATCGGTACCACTCCCAGGACGGGGTCGGGCTCGGAAAACCCGGCACTGGCAGGCAGCCTGCCCTCTAGAAGCGCAGCAGCAACCAGCAGGGTTTCCATCACGCCACAACTGCCCAACGTATGCCCCAGCGCCGCTTTCAGAGAGAAAAACGGCGGTACGTTGTCAAAAGCGCGGCGCATACCGGCGGCTTCGCCAACGTCATTCAGAGGCGTAGCGGTACCATGAGCTTTGATCGCCTGAATATCGGAAGGTGCAATGCCGCTTCGGTCCAGCGCATCGGCCATCACCGCCGCAATGGTGCTGCCATCCGGGTTAGACGCGGAAATGCTGAAAGTATCGCAGTTACTGGCTCCCCCCTGAAGCAAAACACCTGGGTTATCGCTTTCACATTTTGACAACAGTATGGCTCCGCAGCCTTCACCCAGCACCAAACCATCACGCTGCCGATCAAATGGGCGCATGTTCTTCTGCGCCAGCAACTGCATGCCATGAAACCCAGCTAAAGTGGTATCGTTTCGGATTTCCAGGCCAACCACCAAGGCATGGTCACTGACCCCGGTGCGAATGGCTGCGGCGGCGCTGAGTATAGCGTTGGCAGTAGCCGTACAGGCGGTATTGAGCGCAAAGTCCGCACCGTGAAAGCTGAACTGCTGCTGCAGATACCGGCTGATCTGGCTGAAGCCGTCGAGGGGCAGCGGAATGGCAGTTTCAGGGTTGTCATGGTATTGCTGGCGATATCCTTCCTCGGCAATACCGATTCCCCAACAGGAAGAACCGATAAATACCGGAATAGTGGCGCGCTGCTCCAAGGTCAATGGATGCTCAGCCAATAGCTCACCAATCGCCTGATTCAACAACCAGTGCATGCGACCTTCTGCTGACTCCGGAGCACCTAGGACAGCTTGATAAGGAACCTCGATGGGCGCTTCGAAATGCGGCAGAGATAGCCGGCCCGGGACGGTGGCAATATCGTTGAACAACGCCGTGAGATTGCTGCGCTTGCCATTGCCCAGAGCACTGACAATACCACTGGCGACAATTCTGACGGGTGCTGTCGCTGATCGTTTTAGATCTTTCATTGAGAGTTCAATAACCCAGGGTCAGTCGGCAAGAATGAATTCCGCCAAGGTCGTTACCGAGGCCAATGCCATGCGAGTTTCGTTACCACTGTCAATGTGTTTTTTGTAGCGGCGTTTCACTTCCAGAGAAATGCTCAGAGCGTCCAGCGAATCCAGATTCAGCCGGCTATCCGGTCCGATCAGGTATTCGTCGTCCTGAATATCGGAGGCTTCAATATCCACATCGCATTCCTCGACAATCAATTCCTTGAGCTCTGTTTTGAGTTTCGACGTATTCATACCATCACTAATGTTGTTGACTGACATGTGCGTTATCCCCGTTCCGGGGCAGCACGGCGGTAACGCCATATAGCAATACTCAGCATAAGCGCTGCAAACCCCAACAGGGCGCCCACTTCCGGCAGGACATCCACCACTGTGCCATTGCGTAATAGGATGTCAAAGAAACCATCGAGTCCCCAGGACATAGGCGAGTAACTGCCTATTTCTCGCATGGCATCAGGCATTAAAAACCTGGGGACCATTACGCCACCAAGTGCGGCCATAATAATGTTAAGGACACCAGAAACAATCGTGGCCTGCTCAATGGTACTCGCAATCTGCGCGACCAAAAGCGCATAACTGACCGCGGCCAGGCTAACGGCCACCGCAACCAATATCAGACCTTCGGGATTTTCACCCAAAGTCAGTTGATCACCACCCAATAGCGGGATCATATACAGACCGATCAGAAACAATACCGCCACCTGTAACAAGTTGACGATGAAAAACGGAATCACCTTACCGGCCAGCAGCTTTACCGGGCCAATACCCATGCTTTGCAGCCGCAGCAGAGTACCCTGTTGGCGCTCGTTGATCAGAGTAGTCGACAGTGGGACGGCAATAAAAAACATGGCAAATAGCAACCATGCGGGCACATTCTGCTGCACCGATGACGGCATAGCACCACTGTCGTCATACAGGGAACGCGTTTGAACGAGATCCGAAGATTGTGCTTCCAGATTGCTTTGCACACCCGGCATGGTTGCCAGCCGATAACGCAGGTATAACCGGTTCAGCAGTTCTGTGACCCGGGCTTGTCCAACACTGGCAAATATCGGCGACGTTCCGGGCGAAAACAGAATTTCGACCGCCGGCTCGCGATCGACAAGCAACTGATCAAAACCGGGCTTCACACGGACCAAAAACTTCACTTTATCCGCCTGCGCCAGGGCCTGCATTTCCTCCCAGTCGCTCTGTGTCGGCAATCGCCGCAGTGGTTCCATAGTGGCCAGCTCGCGCTCAAAGGCGCGGCTGAGCCCACTGTCGTCCTCACTGAAAAGCAGGAAATCCAGTGTCACTTCTTTGTTCACGGCGTACTGATTTTGCAGAGCAAAGGTCATAATCAGCACAAATATAGCGGGCATAATGAACAGTAACAGCAGGCCATGGGGATCGCGGCACAGCAGCAGCAATTCCTTGCGGATCAGTGCGATCATAACGCCCATTTCAGTCCCTCAAGTCGCGAGTAGTGAGATCTAGAAACAGGGACTCGAGGCTGGATTTTCGACGATGTCCGGTTTGAGGCGCCTCGGCCAGCAACTTAACCAGGGCACCGCTGCGGAGTATCCGACCGTGGTCCATAATGGCCACACGATCACATAACTCTTCTACTTCTTCCATGTAATGGGAGGTGTAAATCACTGTGGTACCGGTAGCACCCAGGTGACGAATGGTTTCAAGAATAAAGTGCCGGGAGTGGGGGTCGATACCCACCGTTGGTTCATCCAATAACAGCAAGCGGGGTTGGTCCAGCAAGCCGATGGCCAGGTTCAGCCGTCGCTTAAGCCCTCCGGATAATTTGCCCGCGCGGCTGTCAAGCCTTTCCTTCAGCCCGGTTTGTGCGACCGCGTGCTGAATTCGCTGTTTGATTTTCTTCGCCGGCACGCCTTGAACACCGGCAAAAAAAGCCAAGTTTTCCCGCACGGTTAATGGCTGATAAAAGGCATACTCCTGCGGCACTAGGGAAACCCTAGAGGCAGCACGACCAGCCGGGGTAGACAAATCCTTGCCGTTAATGAAAACACACTGCTGCGGACACGGAATCAAGCCGGCCAGAAGCGACAACAACGTGGTCTTGCCGGCGCCGTTAGGGCCAAGCAGACCGAATAACGCATTGTCGGGCACATCAAGATCGATCCCCTTCAGCACCGGGCTTGCCGATGGTGTGTAACTGAATTCAAGCTGGCTAATAGCAATCACAGGTGGTTCCGGTCGGTTTCAGTACGCTGGCTTGCGTCTCGTTATACCAGAAAGGGGAGAAACAGCTTGCTGGAGCGGCGGTAGCGTTCATAGGCCTCATCGAAGAAGGCCAGATTTTCGCGCTCCTCCGTTCGCGCCGTCAAATAAAGCGCTAAAGTGACCAGGGTCACCACCAGCAGTCCATACCAGGAAAACTGTTTCAGGAAAATCCCCCAGGCAAGCAGCACCAACGAGGTATACATCGGATGCCGGATATACTGGTAGACTCCCGTTGTTACCAGATGGCTGGTATTTTCAAAACTAAAATTTTCCGGCAGTTGGCCGCTCTCCCGGTGCCCTCCCCGCAGACGGAACTCCCGGACGCCTGCAACCACCATCCAGAGCGACAACAACATCAACACGCTAGACACCAACTGGTGGAAGGAAATCAGATTGTCGTGCCAGTAACCAATACGGTAAATCAGCAGCCAGGCAATACCAGCAAAGGCAAAAAACCGATAGAACCCGTGGCAACCCGGGTTCCTGAGCTGGTGCCGACAAAGCCAAGCCAGAACTGTGATCGAGCCGGCGAAGATTATTAAATGCATAAATCCACACCAGGCCCGGCCAGCTTGAACATCATTACGGCCACCGGCGGAAAATCAGCGATGTATTGATGCCACCGAACGCAAAGTTATTGCTCATCACGTACTCGCAGTTAATCTCACGCGGCTCGTTAACGATGTAATCGAGATCCGCACACTCCGGATCCACCTTGTTCAGATTGACGGTGTGGTGAAAACGACTCCTGTTCATCATTTCCAGTGCCACCCAGGATTCCAGGGCACCACAGGCGCCCAGAGTGTGCCCGGTGTAACTCTTCAAAGCGCTGATAGGGACCCGGTTTCCAAAAATGTCATGGGTGGCATGGCTCTCGGCAATATCACCACGGTCGGTGGCGGTTCCATGGGCACTGACATAACCAATCGCACTGGCATCAATACTAGCGTCTTCCAACGAGCGCTCCATCACCTGGCGCATCGTTTCGCGGGTTGGCTGGGTGATGTGAGTACCATCGGAATTGGTGCCAAAACCGACAATCTCACCATATATAGTGGCGCCACGGGCCCGAGCATGCTCCAGTTCTTCGAGAACCAGCGTGCAGGCGCCTTCACCGATCACCAGGCCATCCCGCTCGGCATCAAAAGGTCTTGGCGTTGACTGCGGTGAATCGTTAACCGTACTGGTGGCATACAGTGTATCGAATACCGCCGCTTCAGTCGGGCACAACTCTTCAGCCCCTCCGGCCAGCATCATGGTCTGGCGACCGAACCGAATGGCTTCGTAGGCGTAGCCAATGCCTTGGCTGCCAGATGTGCAGGCACTGGATGTTGTAATAACCCGCCCTTTAAGCCCGAAAAACACCCCAATATTGACCGGCGCCGTATGAGACATCATGCGGACATAAGACGTAGCAGTGATCCCATCTACCACTTCGTCGATCAGCATAGTGGCGAATTCTGTAACCGCATTTGTGGACCCTGTAGATGAGCCGTAGGAGACACCCATTCTGCCATCGCGGATACTCTCGTCGTCCAGCAGGCCGGCATCATCCAGTGCCAGTTCGGAAGCCCGGGTTGCCATCAGCGCCACCCGTCCCATACCACGTACTGCCCGGCGAGAATAATGTGCCGGCTTTTTGAAATCAGTCACCGGCGCGCCCAGGAGGGTATTCAGGCCGGTAAAACGTTTCCAGTCTGTCATGGTCCGGATACCATTGCGCCCGGCTTCCAGATTGTCGGACACCGTTTGCCAATCGCTACCGATCGGCGAAATTCCGGCCATTCCGGTAATCACAACTCGCTTCATCAGCAGATACCTCCGTTGACCGAAATAACCTGTCGGGTGATATAACCCGCATCCTCCGACATTAGAAAGCTGATGGTAGCCGCCACTTCCTCCGGCTTGCCGAGACGCTGGCAGGGGATCATTTTCAATGCTTCCTCGACAGGAACTCCTTCGATCATGTCCGTTTCAATCAGCCCCGGAGCGACGCAGTTCACCGTTATCTTGCGCTTCGCCAGCTCCACTGCCAACGCCTTGGTCGCACCGATGATCCCAGCCTTGGCCGCACTGTAATTAACCTGCCCGCGATTGCCATTAATCCCGGACACGGACGACAGGGTAATGATCCGGCCAGGCTTGCGCCGGCGAATCATGGGCATAACCAGAGGGCTGAGCACGTTATAAAAACCATCTAAATTTGTGCGCAGCACCAGATCCCAGTCTTCACCGGAAATGGCGGGGAAAGCGTTATCACGGGCAACACCTGCATTGCAGACAACACCGTAATAGGCACCGTGCTCTTCGACATCGTCCAACAGAACACGGGACACTTGGTCCCGGTCAGTAATATCAAACTGAAGAATTCGGGCGTTTTGCCCCATCGCTTCAATTTCCTGCTGAACGTCCTGTGCCCGGCCAGCTTCCCTGCGACAATGGAGAACGACATCATATCCGTCCCGCGCCAGTCGCAACGCGCACGCACGGCCAATACCTCGACTGGAGCCGGTGACCAATACTGTTTGTGTCATACACATGCTCCAAAAACGTCCATTAAATCAACCGGCTGAAACACATTTAGCCGGGTGGTGACCGTAAAACTCTGACCATCTGGCTGTTCGCATGTCAGCTCGCAGTCAAAGACACCGAGCCCGTTTTCACCCATTACCACTTCACTGACAACAACCGTAAGAGTACTGCCCACCGGAAATGCTGGCCGCTCCGCCTCATATTTGCGCGTACTAACCAAAAACCCCACCTTTACAGGTTCGTTCTGACGTATCGCGCGAGTCCCGGCCAAGGCGGCAACAGACTGAGCCATGTACTCGATGCCAACCCATGACGGCATCCAGCCCCCACTCATGAACAGGTTGTCTTCTGTCAGTGTAGAGCTGGCTTTCAGCCAGGTTTTGTCATAGTCAACCACTTGGTCCAGCAGGCTCATTCCGCCACGATGGCGCACCAACTCGTCCACGTTATAATGCGGTCTTTGGTTCGTTGTCGTCACGATCTCAGCACCTCAGTTCGCGGCACTGAACACCAGTGCGATGTTATTGCCACCAAAGGCAAACGAGTTGCTCAGCGCATGCTTGGGCGCCGCGGGAAGCGTCTGGCCTGGCGTCACCAACTCCAAAGCCGGCAACTGTTCATCTTTTTTACCATCCCACCAATGCACCGGTAAATGACCATCACCGACCAGCGTGAGCCAGCAGAAAGCCGCTTCCAATGCTCCGGCCGCGCCCAGAGTGTGGCCGGTCAGCGGCTTGGTGGAGCTGCACGGTGGTGACGTTTCAAATATTTGGCTGACCGCCAGGCTTTCCATGCTGTCATTCTGGGGCGTGGCGGTACCATGCAGGTTGATATAGCCAATCTGTTCAGGCGTCAGTCCCGCGTCTTCCAACGCAGTCTTGATGGCATTGCGGGCACCGATCCCTTCCGGATGTGGCGCCGAAATATGATGGGCATCGGAACATTCGCCCACCCCGGACAGGATGACCGGCCCGGGCTCATGAGACATCACGAAAATACTCGCTGCTTCGCCGATGTTGATACCGTCACGGTTGCGACTCATAGGATTACAGGTCGTTCCACTGACGGAGTTCAAGGCGTCGAAGCCGTTGACCGTGAGCCGACAAAGACTGTCCACACCGCCACAGATAACGGCGTCACAAACGCCGGCTTTGAGCAATCGCCGGGCGCTGGCCAGTGCCTTGGCACTGGAAGAGCAGGCGGTGGATATGGTAGTTGCCGGCCCTGATAGGCCAAGATGACGAGCCAGAAACTGTGCCGGCGCGCCGATTTCTTGCATAGAGTAGTGATACCAGGACGGCAAACCCTCGGGCCGCTCTTCAGAGAATGCGTTCTCGGCATCGCCAATGCCGGAGGTGCTAGTGCCCAAAACCACGCCGATACGATGGCGCGCATGATTTTGCAAAACCCGGTCCAGCTCAGGCTGCACCTGTTCTACAGCTTGCAGCAGCAGACGATTATTACGGCTGGAATGCCGCCCTTTAATTATCGGCAGTTCGACCAAAATCACGCCCAGCGGCAAGGCACGACCCGGCGTATAAGCTTCGGTGACGGTCAAATGTGTCGGCTGCGCGGCCATCAGTGCTTCGACCACCTCGTCTGTTGTGGCTCCAAGAGCACAGACGACACCCGGTTTATGTAGGTAAACGGGGCTAGTCATTGCCCCGTCTCTTGCCTATTACCCGACCCGGACGGAGCCGCAAGATCCTTTACTTTCAGGGTTTCGACAGTCATCACCAATCCCATCCGTGGCTGGTTTATTATCAGTTTCGATCCTGCCTTGAGGGCATGAAAATCGGGGGCGCAGCTTACCATTACCAGCAATTCATCTTCAAGATAAAGCGCCCGCTGTGTACCCTTCTGCACAAAGACCCACGGCAAACCATAAGCCTCTTGCAATGCCGCTTTTGGCCAATAGGCCAACTGTAACTGGGTCATCAGCCAACGAGCAGGAATGTCCCGGTCCACCTGCTCGCTTTGCCAGATGCTGACCTTGCCATCTTCATGCACAATATCCAGCAGGCGCTGACCGGTCAGGGTGAAGCCGGTCATCCTGGTCTGTTCGGGGGTGAAGCTGACCACTACCATCATGTGGTGGCGCCGATCTTCCAAGGTTAGGGTCATGCGTTGGTTCATCTGCACGGCCATATCACCGCTCCCCGGCTCCAACAACGGCGGCACCGGGGGCAAGGGGCGAACCCCCAGCATATTACAGCCTGCCAGGGTTATTATCGCCAAGGCCAGTAACACGCCTCTGATCACAGATATCGCCAGCCATCTGCGTTCACGCACGACACAACTCGGCCAGTGTCGCTAGCCGGCGGCGACTTTCGCTAACATACGGGTTTTTGGTATCCCAGGCATAACCGGCCAGAATGGATGAAATCATTCGTTTGACCGGGTTGGAGGGATTCTCTGCGAAAACCACGTCCTGGAAAGTGCCTTCGTACCAGGCATCCACGTAAGTGCGGAAGGTATCAACGCCGCTCATCAGTGGCTCGGCATAATCCGCCTGCCAGTCGACGGTTTCTCCGCTGAACTGACGATGCAGGGCCTGTGCTGCCAGACTGGCGGATTTCATCGCGATGGTGACCCCCGAGGAGAACACCGGATCAAGGAATTCGGCGGCATTGCCCAGCAGTGCGTAGTTAGTGCCCCACAACTGTTTAACGTTGCAGGAATAACCCTGTATCGGCCTGACTGGCATGTCCCATTCAGCATTGGCCAAAAGGGCAGAAAGGTTCGGATCTTCACCGACAATTTCCTGCAACACGTCCAACGGTTCCCCATCCCTGCTTTCGATGAACTCAGGTTTTGCCACCACACCCACAGAGCAGCGACCATTGGCAAAAGGAATAAGCCAAAACCAGACATCGCGCCACTTCGGGTGCACAGTGATGAGGATCTTGTCGCGATCATGGCCGGGATGGTCGATCTTGTCTTCAACGTGAGTGAAGAGCGACATTCTTACCGGAAACTCGGAGGGTGTCTCCAGGTCCAGGAGGCGCGACAACACACGGCCAAAACCACTAGCATCCAGCACGTATTTGCCCCGAGCCTCATACTCCTGGCCGTCATCAGTGCACACTCTTAGCCATGGACGCTCACCACTGAAGTCGGCCGCCGTAATTTCATGACCATAGCGAATTTCGGCGCCTTTTTTCTCTGCTTCTTGGGCCAGCAGATGATCAAAATGTGCGCGCTGGACCTGAAAGGTGGTTCCCCGGCCCGGGGAGAATTTTTCGCAAAAATTGAAGGAAGTGTTTTTACCATTGTAATGAAAAGCAGCACCGTTCTTGTGCTGGAAGTCGGCATCCTGAATGACCTCTGTCATACCGGCTTCCTCTAGAAACTCCATGCACTGAGGCAGCAGGCTCTCACCAATGGAAAAGCGGGGGAAGTGCTGCTTTTCCAGGATCGTTACCTGGTATCCGTGCTTGCGTAACAGCGCTGCCGCAACAGCCCCCGAGGGGCCCGCACCGATGATAATGATGTCGCTTTCCAAATCCTTTGTATTCAACTCTGTGTTCTCCTCTGAAGTACAAACGCGATCAGCCACGCCAATCCGATTCCCGGCAGTACCGTCATGCCAAAGTGGTGCAGAACAGGTGTTTCACTCAGCGCAAGCAAACCGAACGCCAATAGCGAGGTAATCGCAGACAGGGTAACCGCCTCCCATGCAGGCAGCTCGCCGTTACTTTCGCGCACAAAAATTCCGATATCCAGTCCGATACCCAGAATCAGCAGTGCCGCCAGCAAATTGAAAAGGTTCAGCGGCTGGCCGAATACTGCCAGCAGTCCCAGGGTCATAAAGGTTGCCAGAGCCGGCGGCAGAATCACCCGCCACCAGTGCCGACCATAGCGCATAATCAACACCAGCATCACCAGGCTATAGGCGAGCGCCATCCACAGACTGACGGTTACCCGGTAACCGCCGAGTAAAGCGGAGGTCCGGCCCACACGATCGACAAAGCGAACGCCCTCAAGCCCGTTTGCTAACGCCGCCAGCTTGTCATACACACTGGCATTTGCCGCACCGCCAATGGTAATCAACGATGCTGACGGCGACTCCAACAGATCCGGCTCCAGCCACAAGGCAGTCAGCAGATCGGCGACAGGTGTTTTTTGCAGGTCATCTGGCACCAGCCAACCCGGATGGTAACTGGAAAACTGCTGCTCGCTCCGGGTTGCCAGCCGCGATGGCATGCCCAACGACTCGAACAACTGCTTCGGCAGCCCAGTTTCATAAACGCCGGATTGCACAAGCTGCCGGTTCTTCTGTTGCTGCTGAATTGATGGCACGAACCCGGAAACCGACTGATAGGCCTGAAGCTGCCCATCGGAAACCAGACGATCCAAGGCTACCCTGGCCCGCTCCTCTCTTTCCAGAACCTGCTGAACGGATTCACCTTCGACCAGCAGGAAGCGAGCGCTTCCAGGATTTTGGCTCAGCCGCTGTACCTTTTGCTCTTGGGCAACCAAAGCAGCAGGAGACGACTGCAACGCCCCAAGGCTGTCGTCAAAATGTATGATCGGCAGGCCCGCCAGCGCAACGAGCACCAGTGCAACTAACAACGTTGCCAGCGGAGCACGAAATCGGGCCAGCACCTGCAGCCATTGCCCCAGCTGCCCTGCCGTTTCACTGACCGGAAGCCAAGGGCGAGCCAAAGGAAACCAAAGTACAACGGTTATCCAGGCACCAATCAGGCCGGCGGCGGAAAACAGCGCAATCTGTTGTAAACCGGGAAACGGCGTGAGGGCCTGGGCACCGTAGGCCAGACAGCTGGACACCAACCCCAGGGTAATACCTGGAAGAATGCGCCCGATACCTTCGGTGCGGCTGTAACGGACATGGCACAGGTAATGAAACGCATAATCCACCGATACGCCGACCAGGCTGGCGCCAAACGCCAGCGTAACCAGGTGCACCTGGCCGAAAATCATTAATGAGACAGACAGCGCCACCAGCAACCCGGTCCCGATGCTGATCACAGGCAACCATAAATAATAGAGGGAGCGAAATTGCCAGAGCAATAACACAACGATGGCAACCAAGGAGCCAACACCAATAGTAGACAGCTCTCCCTTGGCTTGCTCGGCACCTGCAGCGGCGTGAAAAACCAACCCGGAACGCAGAAATTCGTTCGAAGCCTTATTTTCGTGAACCAGCTCCCCAGCGGCCTGAATCGCATCCAGCAACGGCTTATGGGTAGCTTGAGCGAACGGATCACCAGCAAAGGACGCCGTGACAACCCGGTAGTGTCGATCACCGTCGCGGGCATAAAGACCCCGTTCATCCACCGCAAAACCGGCTGCAGGGGTAAGGTTTTCCAACCATATGCCCAGCAGATTGAGCGGGTCGTCTATGATAGAGGCCGAGCGCGGACGACCGATGGGGCTGACCAGCTCTCGGACTGCACCGGAAACCAGCGCCAGGCCTTGCCCGCTTGCCAGCTTTTCAGCAATATTTTCGGGCAGCAGTTGGTATCGGTAAGGTTCATAGACGGCTGTCATTTGCGACAACCAGCCGACCTTGGCCCGGACCGTTACCGAAGTAAACACCCCGGAGTCTGACAGGCTGCTGGCAACTTGATCGGCCAGCACTTGCAATTTATCCCGGTCGGCATTCGCTCCACCAACCAGCAGCAACACCCGGTTAGCCACAAAGCTATTCATCCGGTTCATGGCACGCTCAACCAACGGTTCCTGTTGGTCCTGGGGCAGTAATGCCAGAATGCTAGTATCGAAAGTGTTTGAAGACAGGCGCGGCAAGAGTTGCATCACCAGCAGCAACAATACCAGCGCCCACAGCAAGGCCGGCCAACGATAGGAACGACAACGAGCAATCACGGGTTACCTGGTTTTGACATCATTCAGCTGGATACGGGTCCGATCGCCATTGCTCTCGCTCAGAATCAAAACCTCCAAGTATTCCGAGCCCTGCAACTCGATGGTGTTCAGATAGGACTTTAACAGCTCATCTTTGGGTTCCAACTCTAAACGCCAGGGCGATGCTTCCTGCATCGATCGGATGGTGAAACGTTTCTCCAGCGCGTCCCAATCGCCTCCGAAGATCGCGAAAAAGACATCACTGATTGCTCGGGTCATGGGCTGTTCGTCTACATTCATGCGCATGACTTCTTCGCCATCCTGCCGTTCCACAATCTCGTTCGGGGTAATTCTCAGGTTGGTAGACACCGGCTTACGGATACTCCAGCGCAGTCCTTCATCGGGGACAAAACTGAAATGACCGCTGGAGTCCAGAGTGGTATCCAGATCCGCAATATACTTGCGTTGCTCAAATTTGCCTTCAAGAAAGGCGATACTGGCTTGGTCGCCAAGCCGATTTTCCAAAGCCGATGCGTCCTCAGCATCAGGCTCGGAAGCCCACACAGCAGACACTATAAAGATCACAGACGCGAGAATCACCACAAATTGCCCGACCAATGACCGCAACTTCATGAAGCACCCCCTTCAATACGAGCCACCTTGTCGAGCAAGATCTGCGGCGATGCGAAACACATTTCACCGTCTGACATCCTGACTGCAACCTGAACCGTGTGGCCACGGGTCAATCTTTTGCCGGATTGGGTATCAGTAATGATGTAATCAATTTTTAGCCGGTGCTCCCACTCCTTCAGCACCGCTCGCACATTCAAAATTTGATTGTAACTGGCCGGTTTGGCGTAGCGCAGGTGCATATCTATCACAGGCCAGGCATAACCGGAATCGCGCATGCGCAAGTGGTCATAATCCAGCTTATCCAACAGTTCACAACGGGCAATCTCGAAGTATTTGACGTAATGGCCATGCCAGGCAATTTCCATAATATCGATGTCATGAAACGGAATTTTGACCTGTGCGTCGGCATAAATCATCAGAGATTTTCCTCTCGATTTTCCGGATATAGCAGCCATTCCCGGTTCTGGATTCGGGCGATAAGGGCACGAAGCTCCTGATCCAGGGCCCGGTCCTCGGTCAGCTTCGTGCTAGTCTGACGTACCGACTCCAGAGTATTCCGCAATTCGCCACCGATTCCGTCCCATGACAGATCACCCTTTCCAATACGCAGCTCCAGCCCCTGACACACCGAAAAAAGTGCGGCGGCGGTCACCTGCTCGGTCAGCTGCAATATCCGCAGACAATCGCGGGCTGCAATAGTCCCCATGCTGACTTTGTCCTGGTTATGGCATTCGGTAGAGCGGGAAAATACGCTGGCCGGCATGGTCAGCTTCAGTGCTTCCGCCGTCCACGCCGAAGCACCAATCTGGACAGCCTTAAGGCCATGGTTGATAGCCGCTCGCTGGCCGGTAGCACCGGACAGGTTGGCCGGCAGACCATGATTGAACTTCACATCCATCATCTGTGCCATTTGCCGATCCAGCAAGTCGGCAATATTGGCCACCGCGGTTTTCAGTGAATCCATGGCCGCTGCGATATGACCACCGTAGAAATGACCCCCGTGGAGAACGTGTTCACCTTCGGCGTCGATGATCGGATTGTCGTTGGCGCTATTAAGTTCGTTCTGGATGAACTGGCGCAGCCAGGGCAGAGAGTCTTCAAGTACCCCGATAACATGTGGGGCACAACGCAACGAATAGCGATCCTGCAGTCGGTTAGGGTTACGTGGCAGTTCGCCGGCGTGCAGATCCTCGCGCAGTCTGGCGGCAATTCGCTGCTGACCGACGTGAGGTTTGACGGAAAACAGCACTTCGTCGTAGTGATGAGCATTGCCATCCAGCACCAGCGAGGCCATGGCGGTAATACGGGTGGCCAGTCGCGACAGATATTCCGCCCGTTCGAAAGCCAGGCAAGCAAGCCCGGTCATCACTGCGGTACCGTTCATGATCGCCAGGCCTTCCTTAGGTCTAAGGCGCAGTGGCGTGATGCCTTGCTCAGCAAAAACATCCGCCGTTGCCCGGCGCTCGCCTTGCCAGTACACATCGCGCTCACCACACAGCACCGCCGCAACGTAAGACAACGGCGTTAGATCACCACTGGCACCGACCGACCCTTCTGAAGGAATAACCGGTACTATATCTTTCTGTAACAACAGCACCAGCTGTTCCAGCAGTTCAAAAGTCACGCCGGAATAGCCGAAGGTCAGCGAATTCAGCCTGGTAGCCACCGTGGCTCTGGCCTGAACCGGACTAAGCATTTCACCCAGCCCGCAACCGTGAAAGGTAAACAGATGATGCGGCAGTTCCGCCACCAAATCATCGGGAATCATGGTGGTGCAGGAATCACCGTATCCGGTGGTTACGCCGTAAATCGCACCATCTTCTTTCAGCAACTGTTCCAGAAAGGCACTACCCTTGCGGATGCCAGCCACGAACGCCGAGTCTTGGCTGAGCATGACGTCTTTTTCACCGCGGGCAATGGCGGTAATGTCTTCAATGGTTATCGGTTTTTCGTCGAAAGTAATCATTGGTCAGCGCTTTTCTCACTGTGGGAATTGGTACTCTGGCGGTACCAGAACGAATAAAAATTGAACCATTGCAACGGTGCTTTTTCGCAGTAATCGGCCAGTAAATCAGCCCAACGCTGCAAGGTTTGCTGCAACGCCATCTCTCGTTCACGTCTCGGAAGAACGATACGATCTGCAAAATAGTCCAGGTACAGGTCATAAAAGGGTTTGCCTTCACCTTCCCGGCGCAGGCAGAAAATCGTCAGTACCGGGCACCGAAGAATGGCCGCCAGAATAAACGGACCCTGGGGCATGTGACACAGTTCTCCCAAAAAAGACACCTCACTGACATTGCCCTGGCCAGACGCCGGCGAGCGATCACCGGCAACTACCAAAAACTCCCCCGCCTCGATTTTCTGCTGCAAAACGATGGCCGTGGCCGGGCTGATACTGGAAACCTGAATAACGTTCACATGCGCCTCGCTGTTGGCACGGGTCAGCATTTCGTTGAAACGTATGGCATGAGCGGTGTGCATCAGCACATTGAACGTTACATTGGTGTTGCGCTTCGCAAGCGCCCGGCAAATTTCCAGATTGCCCAGATGGGAGCCCACCATCACACAGCCCTTGCCTTGTTGCACCAGATTGTCGAACACCTCATGGTTATGGAATTCGAGCGCATCAAGTGTGATATCACCCTGCCAGACCGCCAGTTTATCAAGCATGCTTTCGCCAAAGTTCATAAAATGACGATAACTTTGGAGTAGTAATGACTGGCGGGATTGCAGGCGACCTTGCCCCCGCATATGCCACAGATACTCTAGCGATGCCTCTCGAGCCGACTTTCGGAACAGGAAATAGTACAGAATGACCGGGTACAGACACACCCGAAACGGCAGGCGCCCGAGCAATTGATAAACCGCAAATAAAAAGCGAATTCCACTGACCGCGCCAGCCTCTGCAATGTTGGACCAGTGCTTATCTTTCACTATGGCGCTCTCCTTGCAGGGCCACGGCGCAAGAGCAATCGCGGCAAGCGCCAAAGCATTCCGAAAAACAGCCGGGTATGCATTTTAGTAATCAGCCAATTATCCTCAAAACCCCGGAAGTGAGAAATACCATCCTGAGGGTAGCGCACCTGGGTCTTCGTCTGCACAACTCGGCCACCTTGCCAGAACCATTTGACCAGCACTTCGGTATCGTAATCCATGCGGTTGCCAAGGTACTGGCTGCGTATCAACTGGCATACCCGCTTGACCGGGTACACGCGAAAACCACACATGGAATCGCGAATTTCCAACGACAGGGTGTTGATCCACACCCATACATGGGTCAGGTAGCGGGCGTAGTAACGCAAAAGAGGCACGCTGTCGTCGTATTCAGGCATACCAGAAATAAGCGCGTCAGGATATTTTCCAGATAAGGATATCAGCCATGGAATCTCCGCCGGGTTATGCTGGCCATCGGCATCAATCTGAAGGGCATGACAGAATCCGAGTACTTCAGCCCACAACAATCCGGCCTTGACCGCCGCTCCCTTGCCGCAATTTTCCGGCAACCGCTTCAGGTAGACCTGCGGGTCTGCTTCGGCCAGCGTCTTCATTATTTCGGCGCAGTCAGGTTCGCTACCATCGTCTACCAGTATTACCGGAAGGCCCAGTTGGCGAACGTCGCGAACAGTCTGGGCAATAGTGCCCGGCTGGTTATACACCGGAACAACGGCGCACAAATCAGACATCAAGCGGGCTCCTGCGACGCATCAAACACCATCCGTCCGGAGGAAAACGCGATATCGCCGTCATAGAGACGGAACACGATTCGGCTGTGTTCGGGTTGCAGGGAGATTTCCATAGAAACTTCCCGGCCCGGTCGAATCAGTTCCTGAAATTTCACCACCTCCATCCGGGAGAACGCATGTCTATTTGCCAATCGCTCACCAAACATCGCTCGGGCGTAATGCTCAACCCAATGAACCTGCACCACGCCAGGTAGTACCGGAATTTCATCAAAATGCCCGCGAAAGTATACCAACTCAGGTGATAGGCCAAGGCGTAGTAATGCCGTGTTGGCGTCTAATAACTCGCGCTTCAACACAATTGGCCAGCGATTGCTGACGCAATCATCAGAATCGAAACGCTTTTGCTCAGCATCCTCGAAAAGTGCCGTCAGATGTTGTTGTGGAACCTTACCCTGAGCATTGCGGGGTAGTGCGTCTACCAGTCGCCAACGACGCGGCAATACCGGGGTTTCGAAATGGCCGGCAAGCCATTGGCGCAGATTTTTGGTGACGGCACGCTTGCCTTCGACTTCAAACCATTGCCGACCGGCCTCACTCAATACCGCCACTACCGCGGTCTCAGTGCGCTGGCCGCTGAGTGCTACCACCCGCACTTCTTCAACATGCGGATGCTCAGCCAGCCGGGACTCCATGCTCGTCAGGGAAACCCGCTTGCCTTCAATCTTGGCAATCCGGTCCAGCCGGCCAAGCAGGCAGAATCGATGAGGACCGTAAACCTCGGCTTGGTCGCCCGTCATAACCCAGTCATCGCTACCCAGTAAGGGCGATTGCAACAACAAGGCCCCGGTTTCTGGCTGAGTGGACACTTTGACACCATCCAGGGTCGTCCATACCTCATCTTTCATCTGCTGGCGCCAGGCAATGCCGCCCGTTTCAGAGCTGCCGAAGATTTCCGTCACCAGCACACCAAAATAGTCACTGCCAAAGGCGCTGTGTTCACGCGCCAGCGGTGCTGTAGATGAGACAACTAGAGTCCAATTGCCCGCAGCGGTTTCGCCGAGCTGATGTGGCCAGCGCGCAAGATGGGTCGGTGTTGTGACCAGTACTGCGGATGGCACTTGCTCCGCACGGGCCAGAACTTCTTCTGCATAATGGCAAATTTCAGCCACGAAGGGACGACGACCAATAAGCGGCCACAACACCCGCCACAACAAGCCGTAAATATGTTGATGACTGACCGTGCCGATAACCGTGGACCGGCCAACCAATGCACCCCAGCGGCTTTCGTGCATGAGCACTTCATTACCTAGCTGGGCCAGACTTGTGGGTACCGCCTTCGGCGCGCCGGTAGTTCCCGACGTGAGCACAATCACAGCCAGGTGAGCAGAATCCAACGGTGGAAATGTCGGAGCGATTCCCGCAGGGTCCACAGCAGGAACCCGGATGAGCGGAAGACCGACGTCGTCATCAAAGTCACCGGCAAGAGCGCCAACTCGCTCTTGCAGTTGCATCATGGTTGCCGGCAATCGATCTCCTGCTAGCAGCGCCGTTTTGCCAGCATACCAAAGCCCGAACAGTGCAGCGGCAAACTCGCAGGCGTCTTCCACAAACACACCAACAATCTCCGTTGCCTGCTGCTCGGCGACCCTCTGCCAAGCAGCTACTCGACACGCAAAGGCCTGCCTGGTCACCACGGTATTATCCCGCAGAGCAACGACCGCATGCGGTTCACCAGGGGTACTGAGAACATGAATCAGGGATGTTGATTCAGTCATCGTGTTGACTCCGGTAATACTGACGGAAAAGCCATTCGCCAGCGAACAGAGAGCCCATCAACAGGTAACTTATAAAGCCGTTATAAAGAGTCCAGATACCGTCTCCGTGATAGACCGTGCCGGTGGCGATTACGCCATTGACCACAAAAAAACCACACCAGATTTTCGTGACCTTGCGCGTGTAAGCAACACCCGAAGGTGGCAAGTCAGGCTCCTTGAGCCGGGCAAGCTGCTCAATGACGGTGGGAGGAAACAGCAGGCTCCAGACGAAGACGCTTAGCAGACCGACACTAACCAGTACCGGGTAGAACTTAACACCGATGGCAGACTGCTGCCCCCAAGACCAAGCGGTTAGCAGCACACAGCCAAGCAACCACCACCAACCACTATGCCGCCCCCTGATCGCGCGATACCCGTGCAGGAGCCCGATGGGCAACAACAGCCATATCGTTGCCCCCATACCGCTATGCTGCAGCGTGAAGTAGACTGCTACCGGATATCCTACCGACAGCAGGCCAATACCAATCCGTGACGGCCATTCCATAGATTCGGATTTATCTCACTTCTGCAGCAGTTGGTCGACGGCGTTCACCACATCCTGCACCGTGCGGACTGCTTTAAAAGCCTCGGGCTGGATTTTTTTGCCCGTCCACTGCTTGAGCTCGACGACCAGATCGATGGCATCAATGCTGTCGATATCCAGGTCTTCATACAAATTCGACTCGGGTGTGATGTCTTCTCGTTCCAGTTCAAACAGGTCAACCAACACCCCAGCAATGTGATCGAAAATCTCTGCCTGACTTTTAGCTACTTCTGTCATCCTCAGATTTCCCCTCGGGCGCTTTCATGGCTGGCGACCAGTTCTGCCAGATTGTTGATGCTGGCGAAATGCTTGCGGGTTTTCTCAGAGTCCGCTGCGAGCTTGATATTGTAACGTTTTTGCAGGGCCAGACCCAGCTCCAGCGCATCGATAGAATCCAGGCCCAGACCGTCTAAAAACAGTGGCTCCGAAGAGTCAATGTCATCAACCGTGATGTCTTCCAGCTCCAGTGCATCAATAACGAGCTTTTTAAGCTCAATTTTCAGCTCATTCATGGTGAGCAGTCTCCCTGGTAAAATAATCTTTAATGGTGACGGTCAATTGCCGCGACATCACGGAGGGTTTCCCCTTTAGAAAAGGTGAAATATCCAGCTCATCGCCTACCTGAAACTTCATATGAAACCGGCGTTCTGGCACCCGGTACCACGGGGTGTTCTTGGTCAGGGTCAGTGGCGCGCACTCTATGGTCACTGGCCGGAGATTCTGCCCAGTTCTTATCGCAATATTGGCAGCCCCTCTTTGCAACTCGATTTTCTGGCTGGGCGTGGTGCGCGTGCCTTCCGGAAACACAATCAGGCTGTTGCCTCGGGCAAAGGACTCCCCAGCTGCCTTGATTACCGCATCTGGATCATCGTTCGCGATATAACGGGCGGCTTTCACCGGTCCGCGAGTAAATGGATTTCGCAGCAGACTGCTTTTGACCACACAGTCGGCCCTAGGCATAAATGAAATCAGGAACACCACATCAATCAGCGTGGGGTGATTTGCTATCACTAATTGTCCAGGGCGGTCGAGCCGCTCCAGATGATGGAATTCGACAGTGAGCACCCCCAATTTTGCCATCATACCCGTGAACAACCGGAAACATCGGTGAATGAGATACTTTACCAAGCGTTCCCTGCGGGGCCCATCCACAATTAACAGCGACGCCGGCATAACAATCAGGGTGAGCACCAGGCCACCCACGCCAAAGATCAGAAAGGAGAAGCCGGTGGCCAGCTGCCGCCACAAACGATTCAGCACTTTAATGACGACACTAGATCGCATTTTCGCCATTGCCAGAAACGTCGATCCGCGATCAGATCCAGAGCCACACAGTCATCCCGCAGCAAAAACCGCAGAAACCTATCGCCATAAGCGCAAGCCTCCGGTTCAGTCTGGCCGGCACCTTCAGGCAGCTGTGCCAACGAAAATTCCAGCGGAATACCGGTGCCCATATCTGCCAGCCCTACGCGAACCGCAAGCGCCTGAACGTCGCCGGGCGCCTGATCAAAACCGTCCAGCGGGGATGGCAGCGGATCGTCATAGAAAACACACAAAACCTCACCACCCGTTTCCGGACTGCTCCGCAACTGGATATAGGCTTCCAGTAACGCCGCGCAGAGAGTGTCGGGCCCTGCCGAGATCGCCGTCACCGGAGAAAACACCTTGTTGGCGATGGAGTGAATGCCGCCAATGGCGTTGTGGACCGACAGGCTGAACGATGCTGGCGACAGCGGCGCTTGCACTGCCAGGTCACGCAGCAGCTTGATGGTACGCCCTACTTCCCCGTGCCGGGAGGCAAACACTGTGGCCATCGGCTCGGGGCGCTGCTCGCCCAGCAACTGCCCGGCGGCCCATAAAGCCGCCTTCCCCATCGGGCTAAGGCGACGGCGCAACATGGCGTTAACCCAGGGAAGGTCCGGCTTGTGGCTCGCTTCCGGATTACCATCGGCGTCGCCACCGGCCCACGCCAGCCACTCTTCACGCTTCATTCGCGATGAGGAAAACGCCGCCCAGTCACTGATCGTTATCTGAAAACTTTCCATACCGAAAGAAATTCCGTGGAAGGCCCGATCCGCTGGCAACGCCTCTCAGCAAGCAACGGGAACTGGTATTTTTATGAAATTTTGGCAACCATCACGTGCCGGTCGCGATTCTATCCTTACAACCACAGGGCCGCAACAAGGCAAGCCAGTACGTGACAATTTGTTACATTTGGTCAAAATGACGCAAATTTGGTACCATAAACTACACATGTGCTAATGGATTCGACCCGCTTGTCTATATTAAGGATAATAATAGTGAAGCTCCCAGTTCTAGCTGCCGCCATTCTGACTCTTACCTTCTCATCCACTGCCCTGAGCCGTGACACCAAGCACCTGCTCTCTCTTGAGGAGGCAATGAACACGCCTGACGCTCAGCAAAAGCTGGACGACTCAATCACGTTCTATTTTGCGGATGAAGGACATCCGCAGGTCACACAGAGAATTCCGGGCGTAGTGACCAACCGGAAAACCAACGCCTTCATGAAATCCGATGAAGACGCCTGCAGCTGGGTATTCCTATCTGCCATGATTGCCTTGCAGGAGCGGGCTCAACGGGAAGGCGCTGACGCCGTGGTCAACATCACTTCCTTTTATGACCGCCAGGAAATGTCCAGCCGGGAAGAATACGAATGCCATGCAGGTGGCATAATGGCTGGGGTTGCACTTAAGGGAGACGTCGTTAAGTTTGCCGATTGAACCGACCCCGCCAACGACAAGGGTGTTTCTGTGCCATACAGACGCCCTTACGTCGCTCCCGAATGACAGCGCCTCACGACACCTATTGGGTGCCAGTGAGCACGAACGCCTCAACCGATATCAAGGCAAACGCTACCACGAGTTCCTGCAAACTCGCCTGCTTTTACGACATGCTTTGAGCTCGACATTGCCCGGAACCGTGCCACCGACCCGCTGGCAGATCACTGAACGCTCGGAGCAAGCGCCACTTGTTCACCAAGCCGTTGAAGCCGGTTGGCACTACTCGGTGGCTCATAGTCGCGGCATGATTGCTATTGTCATCAGCAACCACGGCCCCTGCGGCATTGACTTGGAATATCAACGCCAGCGGGTCAACATCGCAGAACTCGCCGGCGAGTGGTTTCACCCAAGCGAAACCGAGCTTTTGGCGACACTGGCAGATCATGAACGGACTGTCGCTTTCTATCGGCTCTGGACTATGAAGGAAGCCCTGATCAAGGCAAAAGGCTCGTCGATTTTCGACGGCATTCTCGCCCGCGCGCACTTCGTGCCGTGCAACCCGACGGACGAGAGAAAAGACCTCTACGCCTACAGCTTGGAACTACCAAAAGCGCCTTTCAGTCTTTCTATTGTCTGCCGCTACCCACCGGTTTACGTTACTCAAGGCTACCCGCTGACAACGGCTGAAAAAATTATCCCCGCCGTCACCCGTTACATTATCCACCAGAGCTAACGCACTGGATCAAGCAACTTCTGGCCTTCAAAAAACTTGGGGGCTTTGGTAGAAGCCGGTTAATACTTTGAACAGCGTGTAGGCGTCGTCGGCACCAATCATCTCGCGAATGGAATGCATACCAAGCTGGGGCACGCCAATATCCAGCGTGGTCACACCCAGATTTGCGGCCGTCAGCGGCCCTATGGTGCTGCCACAACCCATATCGCTGCGCACCACAAAGGTCTGGTGGGGCAGGCCTAACTGGTCACTCAGATGACGATACACCGCCGCCGAGCGGCTGTTGGTCGCATAACGCTGGTTATGATTTACTTTGATGACCGGGCCGGCGTTTAGCAGCGGGCCGTGGTTCTCGTCGTGTTTGTCCATAAAATTCGGATGGATGCCGTGGGCGTTGTCCGCCGAAATCATCATTGAATGGGCAATCGCACGGCTTTTTCCTGCGCCACACCAGCGCTCCAGCACC
>Ga0314777_100079_pt1 | contig 19714 bp, 19 predicted proteins | sample MetaTCB42018_FD_205648 | JGI IMG/M metagenome (GOLD analysis project Ga0314777, IMG submission 205648) | Metatranscriptome of cryopeg brine viral communities from Beaufort Sea near Barrow, Alaska, United States - CB4 2018 (Metagenome... | ecosystem: Environmental > Aquatic > Marine > Coastal...
GCCAATTCCTTCAGGTTGAGCTACTTACCAGTAAACCCTATCGTTTTAACAGCCTTATCAGTAGGCTAGCAAGATGGTCATCTTGCCATCTGTGATACGGTATCGAGTACTTATCCTATAGTACTCTACCATTGTTCTCTTAGAACAAAATCTACCAAGATATTCTCTGAACTGTTGATACAGAAACATACTCCGCTATTGCTATCTTTTGTTAAAAACCAAGCCTCGTACTCTTAGCACAAACCATTAATCCACGTGCTGCCAATATACCAAACAAAAGTATGTTGATTTTCTGACTCTTTATTCTCGTTATATGACTGCTATAATCGAATTCCAAGCCATTGATATCTGCTATTCCTGTTAGACCCTGCTATCATTATTCAAACTAATTAATCAAAAAACCAGTAAAGGTACTCATATATAAATGATCATGAAAAAACTATTGATAGTGTTCTTGAGCATGGCAGTAGCAGTAGCTGCCTTTGCAGAGTCTGATATAGATAGAGGGTTGAAAGAGTTGGACATCATTGATGATAATTATGTCTATACTGACATCGACTTAGCCATTAGCTTTTTTACTGCGGTCACAGAAAATCAAGCGAAATCATTACCAATGAGTTTCAATCGTTATATTGAAATAATCGGTTTGATGATGACACCTTATAGTTCTTACACTAATTACCGCTATACAATCCCTTTTGATGTAGAAGACAGAGCTATGATTAAGCAAGACCTTGTATCAAAGCAAAGTTTGCGTGAAATCTGCGAAGATTACTTTATGTCTGAGCAGTTTATGAAAGCTAACAATTTTACGATGGTGTATTCGTATATGGATTCAGACTATAGACCACTCGCGGATATAACTATCAATAAGGCTAACTGTGCCTCTGCAATGGCTCCATAAACCAAATTAATCAATAACAAATATTATTCAACAGTATATATCCGTCTAAGGAAATTCCAGTAATGCCTGATAAACAGACCAGCCAAATCAACCAAGACGATATCAATAAAGTTAAATAATTTCATCCATCGTATTGATTGTAAAGCGACAATGATAGAACTTGCTACTCAACACTGTTGTAGCTTAAAGCGTATCCGTCGTTCGAAAAATTGGTTACTAATGGGCAACCAAAGTCAGCTTGTTGAGATAAGTGATAAATTACGGCAGAAAAAAGCATTGTGGATTGCAGAAGCCATTGATAAAGCGCTACCAAAACCAACCTTTAGTTTAACGTTGATAATGAAATCTAACCCTGCAATGACAGTCAATCGATTAATGGCAGAGACTGGTTGCACGTTAATTGAGGCTCGAGGTGCCATTGATACTGCTGAAGGTTTTATATAATAAAACTCAGCAAATGCTCGGGCATATTAATTTTCAAAATAGGCTAGTTACTTGGTCAAATTGACAAATAATAAAATAGGAATGTGCATCGGAGCCTGTGGTGATATATGCCTCTTCCGCCTCAGTAAGCCAACTCGCAAACGCCCCCATAGCGCCTTACAAAAAAACAGTGGCCAAATTCACTTGGGCACCGTTACGCTCGCTTCCGGGAAAAAGCGAGCGTTACCTTCTGTGAATTGTGGAAGAGTAAAATTCAGCGAAGATGCTTAGATATTCATTTCTTATATTTTAGTTAAATGACTTTTACCCATTAACATTATGCCTTAACTGGAATGTGAGAATCTGTTAAACCACGTCAAACTGGAGGCGTTCGACCATCCATTGTCTGCGATGCTCAAAGCTCTACCCGTTGAACTTATCCTTGCCGCATAAAAAAGCACGACGGACACAACGGGAAATACCATGACAAATTTTTAAGAAATAGATTTGAACAGCTTCAGCTGGCTTCGAAGAAGTGAATAACAGGGATGTTATTCATAAAGTAAGGCGTATCAACCAGGGAAACTTGTGTTGCACAAGATTGCGTCATAATGCGTTCCTAATCATTCAAAACAGTGCCTGAATAAAATAGAGAAACGAATTAATATTTAGTTAATTAGGTGGGTGTCCGGCTATTTTTTGTCCAGCTATTTCCATGGTAAATGTACAGTGTTTATATTTTAATAGGGTTGGTGGCAATAAACATGTAATACTGTTATTCGGGTTTTATAAAGCAGGATTTTAGGATGAAAAGCAGTATTACCGCCATTGGAACCGCAGTCCCGCAGCATAAATTTACGCAAAGTGAAGCCGCAGTGCTCATTGCAGAACGGTTGCAATTGGTTCCCGCAAAAAAAAGACTGCTTAGATTTATTTATAATGCGACGGGTATTGAATCGCGGCATAGTGTGCTCAGCGATATGGGGCATCTCTCAAATTCCAGAAGTGACATATCATTACCTGATTTAACCACAGCAGGCCGGATGGCACTTTATAAAGAGCATGCGCTGCCGTTAGCCGTTTCTGCTATCAAGCAATGTATGGAGCAGTCCGATGCCACATTTGCCGATATCACACATGTTATTACAGTCAGTTGTACAGGCATGTATGCGCCCGGCTTAGATATTGAAATTGTGCAGCAATTAAAGTTGCGCACCGGTGCCAAACGCACGGCAATCAATTTTATGGGATGTTACGGTGCCTTTAACGCGTTGAAGGTGGCAGATGATGCCTGTCGCGCGAATAAAGACGCTGTTGTTTTAGTTGTGAGTGTTGAACTTTGTAGTCTGCATTTTCAAAATGATGATGATTTGGATCATCTAGTTTCAAATGCGATTTTTGCAGACGGTGCAGCAGCGGCACTGATTCAGCCTATGGCTGAGAATCGGAAGAGCCTATCGATCGAGGCCTTCAATTGTGATTTATTACCACAGACCAGCGAAGATATGGCATGGCATATAGGAGATTCAGGGTTTGATATTGTTTTAAAATCCTATATTCCAGAAGTGATTGAGTCAGGGATTGCGGAGTTTATGGAGAAACTATTGAGACAGGAAGCGATCACCGATGTTAATCACTATGCAATTCATCCAGGCGGTATGAAAATACTGCAAGCCTGTGAAACAGCGTTGAATATTACAAAAGACAAAAACAAGCATGCTTATCATGTGATGCGTGAGTATGGAAATATGTCATCAGCCACCATTTTGTTTGTTTTGAAAGAATTGATGACCAATTTGACGGTTAAGAATCATCAAGAAACTATTTTTAGTTGCGCTTTTGGACCTGGATTAACCTTAGAATCAATGTTACTTAAGATAAACCAGCCGAATTAAACATAATCAAGCTTTTTGAGTACAAGGTTCACCAGCTTAGGTGATCGTTTCAGTAGAGGAAGAGCCAATTGACCCACCTTTGGTTGCAGTAATGCGGCGTTAAATACGTTCCCTAATAGTACTTTTGTTTTAATCGATTTCGAATAGTTGATCCGATACAGCTTAGGTTGTTGTTTTAAGTAAAACTGTACAGCTTGAATAGCGCTATCAACACTATGCGCAAATCCAGAGCCAATCGCAGGGTAAAGCGACGCTAATGCATCCCCTATCCAGTAGCTGTTAGGCCAGTTAGGCGGTTTTTTTTGAGTAAATGCAGGCGCGCGACCCGACATAATATCGATAGCGCTAAGATCAAGCGGGGTGAATAGTTTTTTAAGCACAGGATGAGATTGTGTCAGATGCTGAAAGTATTCATTCGGCGAAGTTGCAGCATCAACCGCTTCTCGTTTTGCCAAACAGGCACAGTTACTTATTGTCTCGCTGATTGGAACAATTCCCAAATAAGCTTTATCCAGACTGAACATCTTAAGACTATGATCATTTTCGGTATGGGAAAAATGCAATTTGAAACCAAAATAAGGCAGAGCGATTTTTTTATTGTCTGTGTTGTTGCCAAGTTTACCCGTTGCAAAAAAAGCACTTTTAGCCTCAATGATTTCACCCGTGGATAATTTGAAGTAAAATGGCGTTCTCTCAGTGGCAGGTGTTGTGTACTCTAGATAGGTGTTTTCACGTACGCGTCCACCCAGTCTGCGCGCTCGTGCAGCTAACTTTAGCTCAACGTCACTTCTTGATATGCCAGCGGAGGGCTTAGTGAAGTGAATATCTAATTGTTTGCTTCCAGCATAAAATGTGGCATGAGGAATGGGGATAAAAGGATCAATATCCCAAAGCTGTAGTTGCTGCGTCGCAATCGGTGCTAAGAATTCGCCACACATTTTAGGTGTGCCGATGGTTGAGCCTTCGATTAAAAGCGCCGCTATACCTTGATCCAGCAATGCATTTAGGCACGATAGTCCCGCAACGCCACCACCGATAATGACTACTTCTTCCAAATGATAATCCTCCAACGAAATGGGAAACACCATTTAACTTGGTAGTGTTTCATTCCTGCTTGTTCTAACAGGGTAATTAATTCTTGACGGATAAAGCCGCGTTTGATAGAGATAAGACCATCATAGGTGATGAGCCTATTGCGAAATAAGATTGGACTGAAAAGGTAATAAAACCAATAGGCAATGGGATTGCGGTGCAAATCATTAATGATGACTTTGTCTTTTGTGGTGCGTAATGCTTGTTTGAAAAAGGCAATAATTTCTTCGTTGCTCATGTGGTGGCAAACCATTGTTGCCAAAATGATATCAACCCTATTTTCATCAAATGTTAATTCAGGCTCAGCCATTTTCTCAAATTTCATATTTGAGGTATCCGATGTAAATACGGACTTCTCATGATTAGCCATATCAATTGCTTCAGATGAGATATCAATGCCATGGAATGTCATCTTTGGAAAATGACGACTGAGATTAAGAATAAATAAGCCTGCGCCACAACCAACGTCCATCACATGCGCTTTTTTCCCACTTTTCTTTAAAACATTCACTGTCCCGTGAAAGGTTCCAAGAATTTGGTTGATACGAAATAGCATTTTTTGACAATGAGTAAATTCTTCCGCGGTGTAGTTGCCCGGACCTAAATCGAGAATTTCTTTTTCATTTGAGCGATGTGATAGCATAGCTTTTTTCCAGGAATTCATTTAATGCCGCAAATAACAACACATTCACTATAAATACAGTACAGAGAGGCTCATTGCTCTCGATTTGGTTTGTTTATTATGTAATTCGTAAGTACTCTGATGATCTTTTATTATCTGTCATGTTTAAACAGCCCTATTAACAGGGTGTACGCAATGTGAGTATAGGTAGGATAAATATCCTTTTTCAGAGCAATGAGGGAACGAAAGTCAGACATTCTAGCACATTACTTTATAGCAATAATTACGGACATCCATTAATTACAATGACGCTCATTTAATGTAAAGACTCATAAATATCAGCCTTAATAAGCAGAATTTAAGTGATTTATTAAGGTAGCAAGCAGAGATGTATAGGCTGTCATTAAAGTACTTTTAAATCAGGAGATTAATGCAAACATTAATGTAATACATTCTTCTTGGCAATAGTAAAAATAGAAGATTAAGAAATGGAGGCGTACGGCCATCCATTGTCTGAAAGCTTTGCCCGCTGAACTTATCTTCGCCGCATAAAAAAGCACGACGTACACAACGGGAAATACAATGATAGTAAGGCGTATCAACCAGGGAAACCTGTGTTGCACGAGATGGCGTCATAATGAGCTCCTCATCATTCAAAACAGTGCCTGAATAAAACAGAGAAGCGGATTAATATTGAGCCAATTAGATGGGTGTACAGCTATTCCCCATCCAGCTATTCTCCAGACATAAGGCACGCGCTAATATTTTAAAAAATGGGTATCCATCGAAGCAGAGAAAAAATACAGGGGCTAAGGGTCGTAAAGCTTAATGCAGTGCCATTCAGACCTGACCCGCGGCTTCTATTATTGGTGAGGATTTTTATGGTCTTAATATTAGCGGAAGATGTTAATGTAAAGACCATAACAAATAAGGATAAGATCGTAGTTTCTTTGCTCTTACGATCTACCCTTAGACTTAATGTTCGGGTTCAAGTTATTTTCTAGTGGCGCGTAACATCCACGATGTTTTTTCATGAACTCGCATACGGTCTGAGACTAATGCTATTGTTGACTCATCATCTGCTGATTGTGCCAGCTTTAATACTTTTCTAGAGGTGTTAACAACTTGCTCATGCCCCTTAGTTAATAAATCGAGCATTACTTCTGAACTTGGAACACCGTCAACTTCTTTGATAGAGGTAAGTCTGGAAAACTCTTTGTATGTGCCTGGAGCAGCGACATCTAAAGTACGAATACGCTCTGCTATATCATCTACGGCAACAGCCAATTCAATGTATTGCTCTTCAAACATTAAGTGTAACTCTCTGAATTGTGGGCCGCTTACATTCCAATGAAAGTTGTGTGTCTGTAAATACAGAGTATAAGAATCTGCCAAAAGGCATTTTAGTCCTTCAGCAATTTTATTTCTATCTTCAGTATTTATTCCTATATTAATATCAGTCATTTTATTTTCCTCTATAAATGAAAATGTAACGCTTTAGATCATAACAGCTTATATATCACAGTGACGTATTATACGGCAGATTCAACTTTGAGGTACAGACCTCCTAAGCCGCCATAGCCTCTATGTATTCACCATTAGTTTAGCTGGCGTTGTGTCATTTATTTCATTTCTTGGTTTATCATTCACCTTTACTATTACATTTTAAGCTTCTGATTACGATACTTTTTTGAAATCTGTTAATTTCGACCCATATTGTCGTAATCGAGCATTAATTTTTCATTTAATCCTGTCTGTATCAAACAATAAGACTCTGTAAAATAAACATCACAATAAGCAAAAAAGAACCAATCCAAGTTGTTGTGATAGTTTAGCGCAAAACAGTGAATCGCCAAATAGATCGCTAGGAGCCTGACCGAGAATAGGCTTCTGATATAATAGTGTTCAGCAACAGCAATAAAGTCCAATATGCCATCATATCCCAAATTCAAAACGCCTCCCGTAGCGTTCAATCAACGCCAACTGTTTGCGACCAATGTATTTGACCTGCTCCCTGAAAGTCATGATTGTGTTGTTTATGAACAAATTTTCAGAGAGTTAGATATATCGTAGCTAACGTATAAATATCATCATCTTGGGCAACATGCCTATCATCCAAGGTTAATTGTTTCAATTCTAATTTATGCGTACAGCCATGGTGTGTTCAGTTCACGGGAAATAGAAAAACACTACCATCAAGATCTGGCTTTCATGCACATATCCCAAAAGCATTGCCCCAACTTTCGAGTGTTAAGCGACTTTTGCAAAAATAATCTCTCGTTTTTCCGTGACGCCTTCAAACAGAGCGTCAAGATGGCCATTAAATTAGAAATGGGTTCATTGGGCCACATCAGTCTCGATGGTTCTAAATTCAAAGCGAACTCATCTAAACACAAAGCGTTGAGCTACGGCCGTTTGAAAGCTAAGGAAAGAAAACTCAATTCTTATTCGGTGTGTACAAATCTTGAGAAAAATATTTATCAGTTTGCAATAGGGTAATAGTGGATTCAATGGAAAAACAATACCAGAATATCGAGTTGCCAGGACAAGATGTTTGGATTTATATTAGTTATTGAACGCGCCAGTTCTCATCGGTATCTAGTACCGGATGATTTCAATTATTGGTTATGTATATGCAAATGTGGTGATCATCTTTCAGTTGAAAATAAGCAATTTATTAATCACATATACCAGCCTATTCGCAGTTGCGGTTGCCATGGAAAAGATCACAATTCTCTTGTCGGTAAAACGTCAAATTAGGGGCAAACAGTTAATCGTATTAAGGGGTATATTGCGTATTTATGTTTATGCTGTTGTGGCAATACACATATCGTAATCGGGCAGGCCTTGTCGAGGGGAAAAGTGAAACGTTACGGTGGCCGCTTTAGGCACAAACCGACATAGAGCTTTTGCACTATTTGCCTGTTGAGGTTATCCCATTTACGCTCGCTTTCTCACAAAAGCGAGCGCCAGCGCGTCATTAGTCGGTAGAAAGGCTCTGTAAGGCGTCGGTGATCTCACTCATCCGCGCCGTCGTCACCTTACCGTGAACCTGCGATACCAGGTTACCGTTCTTATCCAGAACAACAATGACTGCTTCTTCGCTATCGTGCGCCACACCCAGCGCGTCTTCCATGATCTGGGAGTTCAGAATCCAGGTTTGATCGTGGTAACGTGGCGACACTTTCTCCTTGGCTAGTCCAATGGCGTCTTCTTCCGACATAAAGAACGGTAAATCGACGGCTAGCACGTCGCGAACCAGATATTTACTTTGATCTATCTTTGATTGCAATGCGTTTGCCCACTCCCGAGTGGATTCTGCGGCATTACGAGATGGTGTAAGTATGAGTAGTGTCGGTTGGCCTAGCAGCTTGTCACTGTGGACTTTTTCTCCGCTAAGCGTCGTCGCTGTAAACGAGGGCCATGGTCCATCGCCTGCGATAGCGGATGGCCCGCATAGCGTTAGCATCGCGAGGAGGGTCAGCGTAATAACGCGTCGGGATTTCGAGCACCAAAGTGCTATCGGTATAGTTATTCTGGATATCATCGTATTATTCCTTAGCCCACTTGTAGTGGAACGACTAGGCTGTTGGCCGTCCAATAGGATCGAAGCCCCAATGCCTCAAACAGCGGCACGCTTTAGCGTGTCCGGCAGAGTACGCACTGATTTGACTTATACTGTGTCATCACAGTGCATAAAATATATCTTTCGCGTAAGCACAGTGACTAATGAATCACCTTAGGAATTGAACTAGAAAATGCTTGTCGAACGAGTTGTTATATTCAATATTTCGCCATTGACAGTTAGTTCGTTTTCTCCCTGCGCGAGCAAAATCAAAGTTCCTTATTCAGTAAAGTCGATTTGAATCTTCATGGACTGCTTAAACAATTAATCTAAGGCGCTTTCGCCCCCTAAGCGTATATGGACTCCACTTATTTTACAATATGACTTTTCATAAACATTAAGATGCGGTCGTATATACGGCTTTTGTTGAAAGAGCTACTTTCTAGCCTATGATGTTTGCGCACCCGTTATCCTCTTCGCCTTAATAGTCTTAATGACTTTCGCTTTGGACAGGTTTTTAACAGGTTGGTCTTACCGTTTATGCTTCATCATTATTGTAAAAATTTTGCTTATTGTTGTTCTTTATCGTGTTGACTATATTACTAATAGTGATTGTTGCTTATATTGATTCTCATACCTTAGAATTGCCCAGGCGGTTCTAACTGTTTTGTTAGCCAAAGCAATACAGGATCGTTTAATACCCGCGCGTTGAACCAGCTTTATCAACCATGCTTGTTTGGCCGTTTTGGGTTCATCTGGCAATCGGCATATATAAGAAAGTGCGCCTTGGTATAAAGCCGATCTCAATTCTTTAATTCCACCTGCACGATCAATTCCTGTCATAAATACTTTACCACCTGAACTATGTTGTTTAGGTGTTAACCCTATAAAAGCCGATGCCTCCCGCCCACTTTTAAACTGCTTTCCATCACCAATTGATGAATACAGCATACCAGCACATACTTCAGCAACGCCTTCTAAATCCATTAATGATTTACAAGGCTGTAACTGATGAATCAGACTGTTTTTGGTTTTAATAACCTTAGACTTATTACTTACTGGTAAAAACTATCGTTTTATTACCATACTTAGTAGGCTGGCGAATAGTCACCTTACTATCTAAAATATCGCCTCGGGCATTGATTTTATAGCATTCTGACGAGGCGCCATCAGGGTCATAACTGAGTAGTAGATTCTCTGAAGTCTCTATACAAAACCATGCCGTGTTATTACTATCTCGCGTCAATGACCAGTCTTGGCTATACGACCCTATTTTTTTACGCATACTGCTATCGGCATACACGTTTTCAGTGATCAGTTTACTAGAGTCGCCAACTGTAGCCATCTTGGGAATAGTGGTCGTTTGAGTCGATAGCGAATACTCACCTGAGCTGTCGGTAAAGCCGTGGAATACTAATGGATTCAGAGTAAAGTAGTTAATAGCGACTGATTGATTGGTGATTTGATCGTTCAGCTTATTGATCGTGTTTATTTCGGTACCTTGTACGGGTTTATTGTTGAACACCATACTGCCTTTGGGCGTGACTCTGATTTCTGCTGATACATTTTGGTTGTCTACAACCGCCATTAACTTTTGGCTACGCTCTTTGGTGTAGATATTAAGCATAGCGGTCTCAATAGGATACTCGGTTACTACGTTGCCAGTATTACCAACCGCTGTGCCATTGTTCATACTAGCGCAAGCGCTTAAGCTCAGCCCTACTGCGATACAAAATCCTAGTTTTTTCATTATTTGTTCCTCTGTTTTAATTAGTAAGTTTAATTAGATATCTGGTTTAAATAGTTTAATTAAATAGCTTACATAAACGTCTACTATAATCGAATTTTAAGTCAATGACATCTGCCAAGTATCCTAGACCCTGCTATCATTACGTCACTATAACAATTAACGATTTCCAGAGATTTAAAGGATAAAGAATGTCCACCAGCCAAATTAATCAAGACGATATTAATAAAGCCGTATGGAATGCTTGTGACACCTTCCGTGGGGTAATTAGCGCAGATACCTATAAAGACTTTATCTTGACCATGCTGTTTTTAAAGTACATCTCTGATGTCTATAAAGACGAATACAACAAGCTGGTTGAGCAATATGGCGGCTCTGGTAACGAGAACCCTGAGCTTATCCATGCCATGATGTCCAAGCAGCGCTTTGTACTACCTGAAGGCGCAAGCTTCTGGGATTTATACGAGCAGCGTCATCAAGCCGGTAACGGCCAACGTATTGACCAAGCGTTACACGCGTTAGAAGAAGCCAACGGTACTAAGCTTAAAAACGTCTTCCAAGATATTAGCTTCAACACCGATAAGTTAGGTCAAGAAAAGCAAAAGAACGATCTACTACGTCACCTATTAGAAGACTTTGGCAAAGACATTCTAAACCTAAGTACTGAGCGCGTCGGTAGCTTAGATGTGATTGGTAATGCCTATGAGTTCTTAATCAAGCACTTCGCTGCGGGTAGTGGTGCTACCGCTGGTGAATTCTATACCCCACCAGAAGTGTCTGATTTACTAGCCACCATTTTAGAGCCCGTTGAAGGCGATCAAATATGTGACCCTGCTTGTGGATCAGGCTCGCTACTTATTAAATGCGGCGCGATGGTACGCAAAAACTCCGGCTCTAAAAAGTACGCCTTATTCGGTCAAGAAGCCATTGGCTCGACTTGGGCATTGGCAAAAATGAATATGTTCCTACACGGCGAAGACAACCACCGTATCGAGTGGGGCGATACTATCCGCAATCCGCTGCTATTAGGTAGTGACGGAGAGCACTTATTACAGTTCGACGTCGTGACTGCCAACCCGCCGTTTTCGCTGGATAAATGGGGTTATGAAGATGCAAGCAGCGATCCCTATGGTCGCTTCCATCGCGGTGTACCGCCCAAGACCAAGGGCGACTATGCCTTTATCAGCCATATGATTGAAACCCTAAAACCAAGCACTGGCCGTATGGGTGTGGTCGTACCGCATGGCGTGCTGTTCCGTGCGTCAAGTGAAGGCAAAATCCGTCAGCAACTCATCGAAGAAAACTTGCTAGATACGGTGATTGGCTTACCGGAAAAGCTGTTCTTTGGTACGGGTATTCCAGCGGCTATTCTACTGTTTAAAAAGAATAAAACCGATGACACGGTACTGTTTATCGATGCCAGCAATGAGTTTAAGTCGGGTAAAAATCAAAACCAGCTAACCGATGACAATATCAATAAAATCATTGAGACGTATAAGGCGCGCGAAAGTATCGATAAATACGCTTATCTAGCAACCTTCGATGAAATTAAAGAAAATGACTTTAATCTAAACATTCCACGCTATGTCGATACGTTTGAGGAAGAGGCGGAGATTGATCTGGTCGCTGTGCGTACTGAGCGTCTTGAATTAAAAGCTGAGCTCAATGCGCTAGAAGCAGAGATGGCAGGGTTTCTAAAGGAGTTGGGTTATGGTGCCTAAGGGGTGGACGAAAACAACTTTTGGAGAACATATAGACCTGTTAAATGGATTTGCATTTAAAAGTGCTCTTTACAGTGATGATGAAAATGATATTAAGCTTCTAAGAGGCGATAATATAGAGCCGAATAAACTACGATGGCGTAATGTAAAACGTTGGTCAAAGGATGATTATGAGTCGCTTGAAAAATATCATTTAAAAGTAGACGACTTCATAATTGCTATGGATAGAACTTGGATTACGGCAGGCTTGAAAGTTGCTGAAGTAAAACAAGAGGACTTGCCATGTTTATTAGTTCAGCGTGTTTCGAGAATTCGTTCTTTACCTACGATTTGCCAAGACCTTATAAAGCATCATTTTTCAAGCTACCAGTTTGAGCAATACGTCAAAGGCGTTCAAACTGAAACTGCCGTTCCACATATTAGTTCAACGCAAATTAAAGAGTTTAGTTTACTTCTTCCACCTCTCCCAGAACAACAAAAAATCGCCAAAATTCTATCTACTTGGGATAACGCGATTAGCACGACTGAGCGTTTGATTGACAATAGTACCCAGCAGAAAAAAGCCTTAATGCAGCAGTTACTTACTGGTAAAAATCGTTTGCTTGATGAGTCCGGTCAGCGTTTTGCGGATGAGTGGGATGAGGTTCTATTAGGAAGTTGTGCTGACTTAACGGCAGGCGGAACACCAAGTACCAAAAAATCTGAATATTGGGGTGGCGAAATTCCTTGGATGAATTCAGGTGAAGTTAATTTAAAACAAGTATTTAGTGTTGAAGGGCGTATAACTCAGGCTGGATTAGAGAACTCGAGTACCAAAATCATACCTACTAATAGCATTTTAATAGCTTTAGCTGGTCAAGGTAAAACTCGTGGAACTGTAGCTATAAATAGAATAAAGCTTTGTACGAACCAGTCCATTGCAGCAATTATGCCACATCAAGATATTTTAGATCATGAATTTTTATACTTCAATTTAGATGGTAGGTATGAAGAATTGAGAGCAATGTCTACTGGAGCTGGTGGACGAGGGGGCTTGAACTTAAGTATTTTAAAGTCTATTGCGCTCAATATGCCTACATTCAAGGAACAACAAAAAATCGCTACCGTATTAACCAATGCTGATAAAGAAATCGAATTGCTTCAGCAGCAATTGGCTGATTTGCAGCAAGAGAAAAAGGCGCTGATGCAGGTGTTGTTGACGGGTAAGAAGCGGGTTTTGGTATTGGTTGAGGAAGAAAAATGAAAAAACAAGATGCAATTGAAAAGCTAGAGGGCTTAATAGAAAGAGCAAATTCTTTAAAAAACAAAACCAGATTCGAACCAGATTTTGAAAAATGGAAAAGAGATACTCTAGTAACTATAGGTTATATTTTTGGAGAAGAGTCAGATCAAAAAAGAGATTTTTCGAAAGTAAGGTATTCTTTACTCTATGCAACAGGCAACACTACAAGCTCTGATACGCAAAAAGTCTATGAAAGAGGGATTACTTCAGCAATGACTATTTTGCAATCTATGAAAGATGAAGTTCAAGAATTTTGGAAGGAGTCTGACGAAAATATGGAAGATGATTCTTCAGCAAATAGACATGTTGAACTAATTATGAATCGTTTTCATCAGGTATGTCGACAATTAAGTCATAGATATAGCAATAGAAATACTCTCAATATAAGTGATGAGTATGACGTACAAGATTTATTTCATGCCTTGTTAAAACTGTATTTTGATGATGTTCGACCTGAAGAGTACACACCAAGTTATGCAGGAGCAGCTTCTCGAACTGACTTCTTATTAAAAAAAGAACAAATTATTATAGAACTTAAGAAAAGCCGTTCAGTCCTTAGAGCAAAACAAGTGGGAGAACAACTCATTGTTGACTCACAAAGATATCAAGTACATCCAGATTGCAAACGGATTATTTGTTTCGTCTATGACCCTGAAGGATTTATTGCTAACCCCAAAGGGATAGAAAATGACTTAAGCAAAGAAATGGATGGTATCCCTGTGACGGTGTTTATTCGTCCACAGTAGCAGGGCAGGATGCACTTCACGCACTATTAAAGCCTAATAATCGGTGCCTGAAAAGCACCCGAAAACATCTAAATAGTTTAAAATGGATTAAACTTTTAACGGGAGTACACCACATGATTGATGTCACTGAAGCAATAAAACGTGCACGTGGATACGCTGCAGATTTATTGAAGGGCGAAGATTACGAAAATATTAAGCTAGAAGAAGTTGTGTTTAGTGAAGAAAGTAATGAATGGCATATTACTTTGGGCTATGATTCTTATGTAGTAAAACCTACAAAAAGGGGAGCATTTAGTCTAAGTGGAAGTAGCCCAATTTCTTCTCATAATATTTTTTTTAATGATAATGAACAAGAAACACTAAGAACTTATAAGAAATTTCGTATAGGTGCTGAAGATGGGAGCTTTAAAGGTATGTTGATTCGTGAAGTTGGTTAATAATGAGTAACTCCTATATCAATGAATCTAAAAAAGTTTTGCTTGATACCAATCTTTTGGCGATGTACTTAGTTGGATTATTAGGTAATGGTGAAATTGAAGCCTTTAAACGTACTCAGTCATATACCACAGACGATGCTGTGGTACTAAATAACGCTTTATTAAAATTTAAGTCCATCATTACAACACCACATGTATTGGCGGAAACTGCTAATCTTCTTGATTGGTTCAATGGTAAGAAAAGACAGAAATTATTTGAATATTTAACCAATTATATTGACTTAGTGGAAGAGGTACATCAACCTGCTGAGCAAATCGTATTAAGTCGTGCTTTTCTTAAATTGGGATTATCCGATGCCTCCCTTTTTGACATATGTCATAAGCAAAACTGTGTATTATTGACTGATGACCTCGAGTTGTATAGTTTTGCAGGCGGTCATGGAATAGAAGCCATAAATTTCAACTATTTAAGAAACTATTAAGAGCTTTTTTTATGGATGATATTATTGATATAAGATTCATAATCAACTAATCTATACCAAACATAACCGCCACGCTTAGTGCCCTTTGGGTAACGCGCAACCTTGGCGGTTTTTCTTTGCCTTTTTTATGACAGTATCAGCTACAATCTGTATAACCAAACAAACGCTATGTCTAAAGTGGGCAGATATGACCAAACCTAATTCCAGTGCAAGCATCAACTTCCAAGAAGAATTTAGCTCAAAGATTCCTGCCTTAACACTGCTCACTACACTAGGCTATGAGTTTATTCCGCCCAGCCAATGCAGTGCCATGCGCTCAAAAGTGGCTTCAAATAAGTCTACCAACCAAGTCGTATTACTGCCAATCATGCGTGCGTTCTTAGCTAAGCAAACTTTTATGTTTGAAGGCAAGCTTCATCCTTTATCAGACAGTGCCATTGATAAAATAATGCATGAGCTAAACCCAGCCATGAACTTAGGCTTACAGCTCGCTAATGAAAAGCTCTATAACGCCATGCTATATGGCGTGACGGTGACTGAGTTTATTGACGGTAAAAAAACCTCGCAGACCATAGCTCTGATAGATTGGAATAATACTGACAATAATAGCTTTCACGTTACCGAAGAGCTGGTGGTACTGAATGCCGAAGGTACGAACAGTCGTAGACCTGATATCGTCTGCTTTGTGAATGGTCTGCCTCTGGTTGTGATCGAAGCCAAACGCCCTGATTCCAGTAGAGAGTGGCAATCGACCAATGCCCAAGCGGTATCCCAGCATATTCGCAATCAACATCAAAAAGAAATACCGCATCTATTTGCCTATAGTCAGCTATTGCTAGCGGTCAATGGTCATGACGGTCTGTATGCTACTTGCGGTACGCCTGAGAAGTTTTGGGCAAAATGGGTTGAAGAAGAAATCTCTGATCCTCAGTTTGCCCGTCTAAAAAACCAAGCGCTCAGCGATGAGCAGATTGAGAATTTGTTTGCTTATCGTCCTGCCTCTATTAAAGATGAATATAAGTCGTTGATTGATGGCGGTGATCTAGTCGTCACTGACCAAGACCGCTTAATCATCAGTCTTTTGCAGCCACAGCGTCTGCTTGAGATGACGCGCATGTTTACCTTGTTTGATAAAAAATCTGGCAAAATTATTGCCCGTTATCAGCAAGTCTTTGGTATCAAAGCCCTGATTGAACGTATCAGCACCTTTGACGGCTCTGATGGTAAGTCGGGTAGTCGGCAAGGCGGAGTGATTTGGCATACCACAGGTAGTGGTAAGTCTTTCACGATGGTGTTCTTCTCCAAAGCGCTTATTTGGTTAGAAGAGTTGGCGAAGTGCCGTGTCATTGTCGTCACTGACCGTGTCGATCTTGAAACCCAGCTTAGCCAAACCTTTGCTTCTAGTGGCGTACTTAGTGATAGAGACAAAACAGATGCTATGGCAACCTCTGGTCGCCGTCTAGCACAGCAAATTGGTCATGGTAATGAGCGCGTTATCTTCTCTATTATTAACAAATTTGGCTCAGCCGTTAAGTATGATGAATGCTACAACGATAGCCCAAACATCATCGTTATGGTTGATGAAGGTCACCGTAGCCAAAACGGTGAGAACAATATCCGCATGGCACAAGCCCTGCCAAACGCCGCCTTTATTGCCTTTACGGGTACACCATTACTAAAAGATGATAAGACCGAAAACAAATTCGGTAGCATTATTCACTCATATACCATGCAGCAAGCGGTCAAAGACAAAACCGTCACCCCATTGCTCTACGAAGAGCGTATCCCTGAGTTGAATACCAATGACCAAGCTATCGATGCATGGTTTGATCGTATTACTCAAAAGCTCACCGATGATCAAAAGACTGATCTCAAGCGTAAGTTCTCACAAAAAGGTCAAATCTATCAGGTTGAAGGTCGTATCGAGCTAATCGCTCATGACATCTCTGATCACTTCCAAAACTTCAAACAGCAGCATCTAAAAGGTCAGTTGGCTTGTGACTCTAAAGCCTCAGCTATCCGCTATAAAATGGCGTTAGATAAGATTGGCAAAGTGACCTCAGTGGTTGCCATGTCACCACCTGATACCCGTGAGGGGCATGACACCGTCGATGGCGAATCAAAAGACATCGTACAAAACTGGTGGCAAGATAATGTCGCCAATGAGTATGGCGGTGATGAAAAGGCATATACCAAAGCCATCATAGAAGCCTTTAGTCAGGACGATGGTCCTGACATTATGATTGTCGTTGATAAGCTATTAACGGGTTTTGATGAGCCAAAGAATACCGTGCTATATATTGATAAACCCTTAAAGCAACATAACTTGATTCAGGCGATTGCACGGGTAAACCGCTTGCATGAGAAGAAACGTTTTGGTTATTTGATTGATTATCGTGGCATCTTAAAAGAGCTGGATATCACCATTGAGAAATATCAAGACTTAGCTGAGCGTACGCAAGGTGGCTTTGATATCGAAGATCTTAAGGGTCTGTATAAGGCTATGGATACTGAGTACAAGCAGCTCCCAAGGCTCCATAATGAGCTGTGGGCAATATTCTCATCAGTGAAAAACAAGCAAGATGGGCAAGCATTAAGACAAGTGCTTGCACCTAAGATGCAGGAAGTAGATGGCAGAGTAGTCGATACCAAGCTCAAAGAACGTGACGACTTTTATGCGTCTTTAACCACATTTTCTAACGCCATGAAAATTGCTTTGCAATCAGCGTCTTTCTTTGAAGATAAATCATTCGATAGTAAACGTGAGCGTTATAAGCAAGATTTAAAAGCCTTTGTCAACTTACGTAAGCAAGTACGCGCGGACGCTGATGAGACCATCGATTACGATGAGTATGAAGCAGATATTCGTAGCTTACTCGATAAGCACATAGCAGGGCTTGAGGTTCGCGAGGCAAAAGGTGCTTACTTGGTCGGCAACTTAGGTAAGGATGTTAAACCCGAAGAATTAAGCGACGATGAAGCCCGTAACCAAACGGATAAAATCACCGGTCGTGTGACCCGAATGATTGAGCAAGATCTGGCGGATGATCCTTATGCCCAAGAGTATTTCTCTAAATTGCTTAAGCAAGCGATTGCTGATGCCAAGGCAATGTTTGATGCACCAGTGAAGCAGTACATGATGTTTGCTGACTTTGAGCAAGCCGTCAAAGACCGTGATGTCGCTGATGTGCCGAATGAATTTATCGATGATAATGGTAAATTAAACAAACATGCTCAGGCGTATTTTGGTTTGTTTAAGCACTTATTTGACGCTGATTTCTTGGTAAATAAAGAGTTAGATAACGACAAGCTGGTTGTTTATGCCTTTGAGATTGATAAGATCGTTAAGACAGCAGTGGCTGAGTATTCTATTAATCCAGCAGAAATCGAAAATGCTATTAGTGTCAAATTGCTGCCGATGTTATTTATGGATTTGGGTATCGATAAAGCGCAACAGCTCATCGAGGAAGTGCTAAAGATTACCCGTCTTGGACTTTCGAGAGACAAGTAGCCTAAGAGCAGCAAGAGGGTAGTAGGCAATGACTGAAAATGGCGACTTTTATTATGGTGAAGATAAGATCCATTATGAAGTAGTGCGTAAAGAAGTAAAAAATAAGTCTAGAAACGATAAGCTTATTACCGAAGAGACCAAGCCGAGTAAACCCCGAAAGGTGGTCATTAAGGTACATCCTGATCAGCGTGTGGTCGCCACCGCGCCTAGTGATGCTACGGATGAGATGGTACATGACGCCATGATGAAGCGTGCTCGCTGGATATGGCAAAGCCTACAAGATTTTGCCAAGCAAAAAGATCATGTGTTGCCCAAGCGTTATGTCAGCGGCGAAACCCAGTTTTATCTGGGTCGTCGTTATGTCTTAAAAGTGATAACCGATGCAGAAACTAACGATGTGATAAACAGTACTGTGAAGCTCAGTTGCGGTAAGTTAAATGTAGAATTGTCTCAAAGCGATTCTGAGTTGGACGCTGAAGAGCGAGCTGCTCTCGTAAAAAGCCTTATTGATAAATGGTATAAAAATAAATTTAGGTCGATCTCTAGAGAGAGGTTTGAAGCCTTGATTTATAAGGCTTCGTGGGTTGAAAGTAGTCCTTCAATAAAATTAATGACCATGAAAAAGCAGTGGGGAAGCTGCTCAACTAAAGGCAATTTAATATTGAATCCGCATTTAGTAAAAGCACCAAAGGAATGCATTGATTATGTGATATTGCATGAGCTGTGTCATATAGCTGAACACAATCATAGCGAGCGCTTTTGGCGCTTATTGACGCAAGTCATGCCGAACTGGAAAGAGGTAAAAGCGAGGCTTGACGGGATGGCTGAGCTTTATTTGAATGAGTAAAATTTGGAGCTAGATAATTTAATGTGTTTTTTTGGAAAAGTATTGAAGTGCATAATGAGCCATACTCCCAGACAAAATATTGAAAATTTACTTGAAAGAATGAATTAATCGTTCGATACTATTTTCTTACTTAATGAATGTAAGGAAAGTATAATGGGTAACCCATATGGTAACGATCATAACGATGATGCTGAAGAACTAAATGATGCTGATCAACAAAAAGAAAATGATGAAATTCAAGAAATGGGTAAGCAAGGTTTGACGGATCAGGACTTCCCAAAAGGTAGGCCACTTGGTACATTCAGTAGTGGCGACACAAAAAAATAATGGTCTTGCAGGTAGTTATTTAAAACCTCACTTAGAAGTGAGGTTTTTTTGCATGGGTCATTCTAGCTATGTTTGAGACTTTTTATATTCAGGGTTATAAATGATAACTTGGA
>Ga0314777_100135_pt1 | contig 15417 bp, 9 predicted proteins | sample MetaTCB42018_FD_205648 | JGI IMG/M metagenome (GOLD analysis project Ga0314777, IMG submission 205648) | Metatranscriptome of cryopeg brine viral communities from Beaufort Sea near Barrow, Alaska, United States - CB4 2018 (Metagenome... | ecosystem: Environmental > Aquatic > Marine > Coastal...
AGGAAGTGCTAATAGAATTAAATAGGCCGCTACGCTATTATAACGCCTCATTTCTGTTGCCTTAACCATCAGTAACTTGCCCGTTGCTCTGTGTTTTTATATACATTGTGATTACGGTTGCCGGTAAGGGGCCGGCACTAGGGTAAAAGCGAATGAAATCTGTGGCTGCGCGGCTTATAAACTGGCTTTTTGAATTACCCAGGCCACACAAGCGCCTGGTGTCCGTTGCGGCAGATGTCTGTTTTATTATTTTGGCACTCTGGGGCTCCTTTGCCCTGCGCCTTGAAAATTGGTTTTGGGTTCCCTCAACAACCGCCATTCTCGTTTTTTCCCTGACCGCAATCATCACCATCATCATCTTTATCCGCTTGGGCTTATACCGGGCCGTCATCCGCTATATCAGTGAAAAAGCCCTGATGGTTATCATGATAGGTGTGGTGTGCTCATCGGTTGCGCTGGTTCTATCCGGCTTCATGTTACAGGCAGGCATACCGCGCTCGGTGCCTGTTATTTACTGCGCCCTGCTGTTTTTACTGGTGGCCGGTACCCGTTTCCTGTTTCGCTCAATTATTAATCGCCCACGTGAAAAGCTCAAAGGCCGTGTGCTTATTGTGGGTATAGGGCGCCGGGCTTTACAGCTGCATTACGCGTTAATGCAAGGTACCGAATACCGCCCCATGGGTTTTGTAGCGCTGGATTGCGGCCGCCACACCTCCTTTATAGCGGGCTTTCAGGTGTATTCCGTAGCCCAAGTTGGGAAAGTCGTAAAAGAGCAGGGCGTACAACGGGTATTTCTGGCCCTGGAAGACGGCGGCAAAATTTCCCGTAAACAGCTGATGATGGTGCTGGAAGAACTGCGTGTGCCGGTGCAAACAGTGCCCTCTATGTCGGCACTGTTAGCCAAGCAAGCGCGTATCAACGAAGTTCGGGATTTAGACATTGAAGACCTTCTGGGCCGCGATCCGGTTCTGCACGACCCCGCCTTAACCGCCACCAGTATCACCGGAAAGGTCATCATGGTAACCGGTGCCGGCGGTTCTATCGGCTCCGAACTGTGCCGCCAAATTATCCGCAACCGGCCAGCCTGCGTGGTACTGATGGAACAGTCTGAATACGCGCTCTATTCAATCGAGCGAGAACTGCTGGCCATTAACGAATCCCAATCCACCAACGTAGCCGTGCACGCCTTGTTGGGCAGCGTAATACACCGCCGCCGTTGTGAAAATATCATGCGCAGTTTTGGCGTTCAGGTGGTTTACCACGCTGCCGCCTATAAACACGTACCGTTGGTAGAACACAACACCATTGAAGGCGTTCAAAACAATGTAATGGGTACCTGGCACTGCGCTGAAGCGGCCATATCTGCCGGTGTAGAGCAGTTCGTGCTGATTTCCACAGACAAAGCCGTGCGCCCAACCAACGTGATGGGCGCCAGCAAGCGCATGGCCGAACTGGTTTTGCAGGCCCTGGCTGAACGCCAGCAGAACACCATGTTTTCAATGGTGCGTTTTGGCAACGTGCTCGGCTCCTCAGGCTCTGTTGTGCCATTATTTCGCGAGCAAATTCGTGCGGGCGGCCCGGTTACCGTTACCCACCCGGACATTACCCGTTATTTCATGACGATTCCTGAAGCCAGCCAACTGGTCCTGCAAGCCGCAGCGATGAGCAACGGTGGTGAAGTGTTTGTACTGAACATGGGCGAGCCGGTTAAAATTGCCGACCTGGCGAGAAAAATGATTCACCTGATGGGGCTTAGTCAGAAAACCGCCGAAAACCCGGTGGGCGACGTGCCCGTTGTTTACGTCGGACTGCGCCCTGGCGAAAAACTGTACGAAGAGTTGCTGATTGGTAACAGCCCGCAGCCCACGCTGCACCCGCGCATACTCATGGCGCGGGAAGAATCGCTTAGCTGGCCCCGGCTAGAAGTGTTGCTGAACGCCCTGGCCAGCGCCAGTCAGAGTTTTGATTGCCAGAAAGTGGTCGATATTCTTGGTAAGGCGCCAACCGGATACAGCCCCGACGGGCCAGTTAAAGATGCGCTCTGGAGCCGTATTTCCGATAACGTCGGTCAGCGCGGCCCTGGCTTGGCGGTTTCCCGAAACAGCAAGCGTACTCCGTCCCCAAACGTCTATAAATTTCCAGTCTGAATGCAGGTCTTGCACCGTAGAGCGCCATTGGCGCATAGCCTGCGGGGTAGACTCACGTGCGCCAATAACCGATAATGCGCCGCCGTGGCGGGCATCAAACCGTTTTTTTAAGGAAGCACAGTGTGCGGCTCCATTCCTGAAAATCTTTAACATCCTGACTAGCGTCATCTTTCTTTCCAGCTTCTGGAGTTTCTTTCCGAATGTTCAAAGCGAAAACCAATCAGCCAAAGCAGCCAACTCCCCTCCAGGAAGCGCTGAAACAATGTAAAGGCGGCTTTTACTCAGCGGGTTTTCTCAGCTTTTTCATTAACCTTTTGATGCTGGTGCCCGCTCTTTACATGCTGCAGATATACGACCGCGCCTTGGGCAGTCGTAGTATGGATACCCTGTGGATGCTGACCTTAATTGTGGTCTTTCTGTTTATTGCATTGGCGCTGATGCAGGTGGCACGCTCGGCCATACTGGTGCGGCTGGGTAACGGGTTAGACATGGCTATGAACACCAAGCTGTTTGGCTCTATGTTCAAACAGTCGGTCAGCCAGCCGGGCAAACAAAGTTCACAGCCTATTCAGGACATGACCGCGCTACGGCAGTTCCTCACCGGCCAAGGCCTGTTCGCCTTTTTCGACGGCCCCTGGTTGCCCATCTTCATTGCGGTGCTGTTTGGCTTCCACCTCTGGTTTGGTATTTTTGCCATTATTGCCGCGGTTATTCTGGTGGCCCTGGCTTGGCTGAACGAAAAACTCACAAAAGCACCACTGAGCTCCGCCAGCAGCAAAAGCATTCAGTCAACGCGGTATGCAGACTCGTGCCTGCGTAACGCCGAAGTGGTTGAAGCCATGGGCATGGAGGGCAGCTTGCGGCAGAAATGGCTTGAACGTCATTTAGGGTTCCTGAAAGACCAGTCAGACGCCAGCGACCGCAACGCCGTACTCAGCAACGTGTCAAAAACCCTCAGAATGCTGTTTCAGTCGCTCATATTGGGGTTAGGTGGATACCTGGCCATCAAACAGGAAATTACCCCCGGTATGCTGATTGCCGGTTCCATTCTGCTGGGCCGTGCTCTGGCGCCGTTGGACTTGATGATTGGTTCCTGGAAAGGTTTCGCATCGGCGCGCCAGGCCTACCAGCGTTTGAACCAGTTGTTCGAACAATACCCCACCGGCGAACCCGGCATGCCATTGCCGGCCCCGGAAGGCCACCTGAGCGTAGAAGCACTGGTGGTAGTGCCGCCAGGTGCCAACGTACCCGCTTTGCGTGGCGTCGGTTTTGCGTTAGACGCCGGAGATATGTTGGCGATTGTGGGCCCAAGCGCTGCTGGCAAGTCCACGCTGGCACGGGCTGTTCTGGGTGTTTGGCCACTGAACAACGGCACCGCGCGCCTGGATGGCGCCGACATTCATCAATGGGACAAAGCCCAGTTGGGGCCGCACATTGGCTACCTGCCGCAAGACATCGAATTGTTTGAAGGCACTATTAGCGAAAATATTTGTCGTTTTGGCCCGGTGAATCCGCAGGCCGTGGTAGACGCCGCAAAAATGGCCGGCGTGCATGAATTGATACTGCGCTTGCCCAATGGTTACGACACCCACATCGCGTCAAACGGTGGTGCCCTTTCTGGCGGCCAGCGCCAGCGTGTCGGGTTGGCCCGCGCCGTATACGGCGACCCGCGCCTGGTGGTGTTAGACGAGCCCAACTCCAATCTGGATGACCAGGGCGAGCAAGCTTTGGTCGCGGCGCTAGAGTCACTGCGTGAAAAGAAAGCCACCGTCATTCTTATTTCCCACCGCAAGCCCATTCTGCGCCTGGTGAACAAAATGCTGGTTCTGTCTGACGGGCAAGCGATTGGTTTCGGTGCTCGTGACGACGTAATGCGCGCCCTGCAAGACGGCACTCTTAACGTTGGTAAAAACAAACAGCAAGCATTGAGAGGCGTAAAGTAATGAGCGAACAGCAAGATGTCGGAAAAGACGGCGCCACAAAGAAAACAGCGCAAGAAGCCGAATGGCTGGAAGCAGAATACGAAAAGGACGTGCCAGAAGCACAGTCCAAGCCTCAGGTTGAAACCAGCCACAGCCGGCGTTCGCGCTTCGGAGTCCTGATTGTACTGCTGACCTTTGTCGGCTTTGGCGGCTGGGCCACTTTTGCCCACGTAGACGGCGCTGCCGTGGCCCTTGGCGAGGTGATTGTAAGTACCCAGAACCGCAACATACAGCACCTGGAAGGCGGCGTTGTCGACACCATCTTTGTAGACGACGGCGATCAGGTAGAGCAGGGCGACACGCTGATCACACTGTCAGATATTCGAGCGGTTGCCGAACTGGACATTATTCAATCGCAGCTGGATGAAATTCTTGGCGAAGAAGCCCGCTTGCTGGCCGAAAGAGCACAGAAAAATGTGGTCGAATTTCCTCCTGCTCTGCGGTCAAGAAAAGACCAGCCCGGCGTTGCGGCGATTATTGATGGTCAAACGTCGCTGTTCAACTCCCGCGTAGAAAGCGTTCGCGGCCGCGAGCAGATTCTAGAGCAAAAAGCCGCCTCTTTGGCCCAGCAGGTTAAAGGGCAGAAAGCGATGGGTGAATCTTTGGCGGGTCGCGCTTCGTCTTACCAGGAAGAAGTGAAACAGTGGCAGGAACTCTACGACAGGCAGCTGGCTGACCGCTTGCGCATCAACGAAATGACCCGCGAATTGCTGCGCCTGCAAGGTGAGCGCGACGCCACAGAAACCGAAGTTGGCCGTCTGCGCGCAGAAATCGCCAATACCCGCTCAGAGCTGTTGATTACCCGCGAAGAGTTCATGGAAAAGGTCAGCACCCGCCTGCGCGAAGTACAGCAAAAACGCGCTGATCTGCAGGCCCGTAAAACCAGCCTTGAAGACACCCTGCGCCGGTTGGTGATCAGCAGCCCGGTGAGCGGCACCGTGGTGGGCACCGAAGTGCATACCGAGGGCGGCGTTATTCGCCCCGGCGACACCCTGATGCAAATTGTGCCCAGCAATCAGAAGCTGGCGATCGTGGCAAAAGTGCAGCCCACAGAAATTGACCGTATTAGGCCGGGCCAGCTGTCCAGCATTCGGCTTTCCGCGTTCAACTTCCAGGCCGCCCACGTGATAGAAGCGGAGGTGATTAACGTATCGGCAGACACCTACGAAAATGAGCAAACCCGCGAAAGCTATTACGAAGTGCGGTTGAACATTACCGAAAAAGGCATAGCCACTATGGCCAAACAGGACATGTTCCTGCTGCCCGGTATGCCCGCTGAAGTACTGATCAGTACCGGTAACCGCACCGTACTGGAATACTTGCTGGACCCATTCATTCGGATGTCTGAACGCGCATTCCGCGAAAGCTGAGGAAGCCAAAATGCCAACCCACACACTCAGCGCCAGCTTGGTTGCTGTGCTTCTGTCCATGGTTGCCGCGCCGCTTATGGCCGCGCCGCCCCTGACGATTCAGCAGGCATGGGAAAGCACCCTTGAAAACAACCTGCGTTTGCGTGGCGAAGCCAGCTACGTCAGCGGTGAAGACGCACGGGTAGACGAAGCCTGGGCCGCTGTAAAGCCGCAAGTAGACTTTACCGCCGGCTACGGCCGCACTTGGTACAATCGCGACCTTGGCCGGGGAAATCTGGAAGAAGGTCAAGACAGCCCCAGCCGCTTGGATGTCGGCGTTAGCCAGGTTCTATATTCCCGTCGTGCCTTTAAAGGCATAGACGAAGCCGAGCGCTCGGTGGACAAAGAGCAGGCACGGCTTGACGCCACCCGCGCGCAGGTTGGCGTGGAAAGCTTGCTAAGCTACCTCGAAGTCAACCGTTTGCAAAAGCTGGTGGCGGTGTTAGACAACGAACTGGCAAGCCACCAACAGCAGGCAAACCAGGTTGAACAGAAGCTGGAACGCGGTTTTGCCACCAAAGCCGAAGCACTGGAGGCTGTGTCCCGGGTAGACGAAGTTCGCGCCCAGCTTGTTAAGCTTAAAAGCCGGCATTGGGCTGCGCTGCAAAAGTTGCAGCAACTGGTGGGCAAACCGGTAACCGAGGTGGCAAACGTAAAAGAATCGCTGTGGCGCAAAACGCCGGAGTTTTTGGCTACCAACTGGCAGGCCATCGTGCTGGCCAATGCGCCCAGCGTAAAAATAGCCGAGGCAGAAAGCCGCCTTGCCAGCGCCAGCTATGAAGTGGCAACGTCAGGGCATTACCCTGAGTTGTCCCTGAATGCCCGTTATACCGACAACGACAGCTTTGCCACCTCAGTACTGGAAGAGCGCAAAGTAGAGCTTCGCCTATCCATACCCATATACAAGGGTGGCAGCACCAGCGCCCGATCACGCGCGGCCCGCTACCGGGAAGAAGGCGCAGAGTGGCTGTTGGCCAGCGAGCGAGAACAGGTTGCGGTCGAAGTTCAGCGGCTAACCGCCGAGCTGGGCGGCGGCTATAACAACATTCGTGCGCTAGAGCAGGCACTGGAATCGGCCAGTGCTTCTGAAGAAGCCGCCAACGAAGGCTTTCTGGCCGGCGTACGCAACCTGGTCGGTCTGCTTGACGTACGCAAGCGCCGCTCCGCCATTGAACAAGAGTTAATTAACGCCATATACGACAACCTCAGTAACCGCTTGCAGCTGCTTTCACTGGCCGACGAGCTGAATCCGCAACGCTTGCAGCCCTGGGCGCGCTAAGCGGGCCCACGAACCAAAAAGGCCCTATGCTGTGGCAAACTCCACGGCGTTTAGCTATCTGGTCATTAATGCTGTGTGCAGGGAATAAATAAATGAAAAGCTGGTTCAGAAGCTTTCGGGATTACCGTTTCTTTATCTTATCGTCGATTCGTAATGACTTGGTCAACCAGTTTGCAAGAAGCCGCTTAGGTGGCTTATGGATGATTGTACATCCACTGGTCATGGTCGCCATTTATGCGTTTGTGCTGTCTGCCGTGCTCTCTGCGAAGTTTGACGGCATCGACAACCGCTATGCTTATGCCATCTACCTCACGTCGGGCATTCTGGGTTGGACTCTGTTCAGCGACATCATCAGCCGCAGCCTTAACCTTTTTGTAGGCAACGCCGACCTTCTTAAAAAGATGAAGGTACCCAAAATCGCGCTGCCCGCGGTAACGGCCGGCACCTGCCTGATTGGCCATGGGCTTCTGCTTGCGGCCATCTTGGTCATTTTTGCGTTTCTGGGTCATCCGCCGTCGGCCACTCTGCTTTGGGTGCCCGTGATTACCGCGGTCCTGCTGCTGTTCTCGCTAGGCCTTGGGTTGGTGATTGCCGTACTGAATGTGTTTATCCGCGACATCGCCCAGATTGTGCCCATTGTGCTGCAATTTTTGTTCTGGTTTACTCCGATTGTATATCCGTTAACCATCATTCCCGAGCATTTGCGCTGGGCGTTGCAGTTCAATCCTGTCTACCCGGCTATAAAGGCCTACCATGACGTGCTGGCGTATCAACAGCAGCCAGACCTGGCGGCTTTGGCGGTAATGGCCGCCATTGGGATTGTGTTTGCGGTGTTGGGGTTGTGGCTTGTCCGGCAGGCAAGCTCCGAAATGGTAGATGTACTATGAGCCTGCTAACCGTTGAGCACGTCAGTAAATCCTTCCGTGAATACGCCTCTGAATGGAAGCGGGTGGCCCGCTGGTTCGGCTTGCCTTTCAAACCGGTGGCCGAAAACCCGATACTGCGAGACATCAGCTTCAGCATCGAGCGCGGTGAAGCCATTGGCATTCTTGGCCAGAACGGGGCTGGCAAAAGCACACTGTTAAAGTTGATCACCGGCACCCTTATGCCCACGGCTGGCATTATTACTGTCAATGGTCGTATTGCAGCCATTCTGGAGCTGGGCATGGGCTTCAACCCGGAACTCACCGGCCGTCAGAACGTGTATCACGCCGCTTCAATCATGGGGTTCAGCCACGCCGAAGTGGACAACTTCATGCCCGCAGTTGAAGCCTTTGCCGATATTGGCGAGTATTTTGACGAACCTGTCAGGGTCTATTCCAGCGGCATGCAGGTGCGCGTCGCCTTTGCCGTGGCCACAGCTGTTCGGCCAGACATCCTGATTATCGATGAAGCTTTGTCTGTGGGCGACGCGGCTTTTCAGCGCAAATGTTTCCGTCGCATAAACGAATTTCTGGAGCAGGGCACCACGTTGCTGTTCGTCACCCATGACATCGACGCCGTCAAAAAACTGTGTAAACGAGCCATTTTTTTGCATTACGGGAAAATAGAGGCTTATGGCGCCGCCAAAGAAGTCTGCGACGCCTACGAAAAATCACTGTTCGGCGGCGGCACCCCTGCCGCAGAGGAGCTTACCGAAGGTCGCCAACTTGACCCAACCCTGGCCTCCGATTGTGAGGTCAGTTACGGAGATGGCCGCGCCACCATCGAGTCGATCTGGCTGCAAAATCAATCCGGTGAACCGGTTAACCTGTTTAACAGTGGCGAGCCGCTTGTGCTAAAAGCCTGTGTTCGCTTCAATCAAGCGGTGGACCACGCCGTATTTGCCATCATGATCAAAACCCGCGAAGGCCTGGGGCTGTTCGGCACCGACACCTCCGAGCTAGCACAGTTTAGCGGCCGAACCTTCCAGGAAGGCGAGTTAGTCACCCTGCGCTATGATATAGGCAACGCCTTTGCCCCTGGCGTTTACTACATCAACTGCGGTGTAAGAGACGATCGCAGCAACGAACCGGTGTTTCTCCATCGCCGGCTAGATGCTGTGCTGTTCCGGGTGCGCAGCGACGAAAACACCACGGTAAAATCGGGCCTGATCAATGTCCCGGCAAAGATAACCATCGAAGAAACAGACACATGACCGCTACTCCCTCGCCCCAGCCTATTTTTATTCATGCGCTGTTCCGAACGGGCAGCACCTATATGTTCGAAGTCTTCCGCAGGCTGGGCAGCCAGTACATGTGCTTTCAAGAGCCCCTGCACGAAATTGCCCTGCATGCAAAAACCGACACGGCCATCCTTAATGACCCTCAGGATACCCAGAAGGCAAACGTTCTTCGGCACCCGCCGCTGTCACGGTCTTACTTCAGTGAATTGTATGAGGTGGCCGATGCCTGCCTGCCGCATTTGCAGGAGCGTGACATCTATGATGGCTACTTCGGCACAGACACCCGCCCTAGGGGAATCGACTACTGGCAGTCCCTTATCGAGCAGGCTGCTGCCCGCCCGGTTATTCAGGAATGCCGTTCCGCTGGCCGCATTGAAGGCATAAGGCGTCAGCTTGGGGGGCATCATGTCTATTTATGGCGTAATCCCTGGGACCAATGGTGGTCTTACCAGGTCTCTCCCTATTTTGATTTGACCACCCAGCTGATTTTCAACGCCTCAAGCCGGCCCCCGCTGGTTCAGTTGGTCAGTGAGCATATCGGTTTTCAGCCCTTGCCGTTGGGGCCTTTGGAAGTAGCCTACGATCACTTCTCCCGGCGGCTACTATCGCCAGATCACGCTTACCAGGCATTCTATACGCTTTGGTTGCTGGGCCTTCACCAAGGCTGCAAGCACGCAGACCAGCTCGTCAATATTGATCAGTTAAGTGCAAACGCCACGGCGCGCCGCCATGCCGTAGCGGCTCTGGAGCGCGTTGGTGTGTCGGGGCTTTCTTTGGACGACTGCCACAGCCCGGTGTCGTCTTTTACGGATAAGGAACAGGCTCGCTTTAACGAGTTGGAACAAGAAATTCACCAACTCTGGATAGAAGCCGGCCTGCCCGAAAGCGACCTTCAGCGCTTACTGACCCTCAGGCAGCAAGCTGCGCCCGAGTGCCATGCATTGGCAGGGCAAGAGGTACCACTGGCCAACGAACTGTCACGCTACCGTGACTTGCTGCGGCGCCGCCATGAAGAAATTTTGTCTCTTCATCAGCAAAGCGATGCCAAATTGCAAACAGCGCATCGCCGGGAGGATGTGTTCAGAGAGCAACTTGAAGAAACAGCACAAAAAAGTGACTGGATCGAACGTCAAGCCCAGCGGCATAAAAGCACCGCAGAAGATCTTGACCGGCAGCTGAATTCGTCTCAGCAGTTGCTGGGCGACATCTTTCAAAGCAGTTCCTGGAGGCTAACAGCGCCACTGCGTAAAAGTGCCCTTGTGATAAGGCGCGTGTCTGGGGCAACGGGCTTGGCTGGCGTTATCTCCTCTACGTCCCTAAGGGGCACGCTGCAAAAAAAAACGTATCTGACATTGCAGCTGCAACAGAACGGCGCACCCGCCGCCATCCCCGTCTGCGACAGGCCCTGCTGGCCCTTGTGCTGCGCATGCCCTGGCTGGTGGTCCGCCTGCGGCGGATGCGGCGTAACCCACAATCCGTCGCGCTCAACAACCCAGTAAGCCTTACGCCCAGATCCCGGGATATTTATCGGCAACTCGTAGCCGCCATTGGCATTATTAACACCCAGAATTCCAGCAAGGACAAAAATGAGACTCCTGATTGATCTCCAGTGCCTGCAAACCTCAAGCCGCTTCCGGGGCATTGGCCATTACGTCAGCTCGTTGCTTAAAGCCTTGCTGCAGGTTAACCAGCAGCGACAGCAGCCCCACGATATTATTGTTCTGCTCAATAATTATCAGCCAGAGTTAATCCAGGACTTTCAGCAACACTGGTCGTCACTCTTGCCGCCCGGCGCCATCCGTGTTTTTCATGCACTGCCGGAAACGGCCGAGCTGTCATTCTGTAACCCGGGCATAGTCCGCATCAGCGAGCAGCTCAGAAACGAATTCATAGAACGCCTGAATCCAGATTTCGTACTCATCAGCTCACTCTTTGAGGGTATGGCTGATGATTTCGTCTGCGATATCCCCCGCAACCGTTCCTGCCCGGTGGGCGTGATCGGCTACGATTTGATTCCGCTGATCAGTCCGCGGGAGTACCTGGGTGATCCGGTAATCAACCGCTGGTACCGGCGCAAAATCGATAGCCTGCAGCGGGTGGATCGGGTGTTCGCCATATCAGAAAGTGCCAGCCGCGAATTCGAAACCCATCTTGAACTGCCCGAGGGAAGCGTGGCGACGATTTCCACAGGCTGTGACCAAGGCTATTACCCCCTGGGCGAAACAGACGAAATACAGCGCGAAGTGCTTCGGGAGCTGGGCATCAGTGGGCCCTTTATTCTTTACAGCGGCGCTTCTGACGAGCGCAAAAACCTGAACGCTCTGATTCAGGCCTTCAATCGGCTTTCGGTTGACCTAAAGAAATCCCTCAGGCTGGTACTGGTTGGTAAATTTAACGAAGTCGATCAAGCCCGGCTTTCTCAATACGCCAAAACCCACGGCATTCCCCCGAGGCACATTCTCTACACCGGTTTTGTGCCCCAGCAAACCCTGAACATTCTTTACAACCATTGCCAGGTGTTCGTTTTCCCCTCCCGGCATGAAGGATTTGGGCTGCCGGTTCTAGAAGCCATGACCTGCGGTGCGCCAGCGCTCTGTGCCAACACCACCAGCCTGCCGGAAGTGATGGGGCTTGAGGCGGCCATGTTCGGGCCAGACGACATTCCCCGGCTCACGCAATTAATCACCCGGGTGGTTACCGAACCTGATTTTCGCCAGCAGCTGATAGACCATGGCCTGGAGCGAAGCCGCCGTTTCTCCTGGCATAAAACCGCCACCGAACTGCTGCATCAGATTGAACAAACCATCGACAAACATAGGGGCTCACCACCGGGCAGCACCCCTTCCAACGGCAGTTCAAGCGCTGATACAAAACGAATTGAAACCCTGGCACAGTTGTGTCAACGCTGGAAGCTGGACGACAGACAACTGCGCCAGCTGGCCAACGCACTGGCCGCCAACGATCTCGCGCTCACCAAAATCCTGCCCCAACGGCAATACAACTGGCGCCTCGAAGGCCCTTTCGACTCCAGCTACAGCCTGGCCCTGCTGAACCGGGAAACTGCCCGCGGGTTGGCTGCTATTGGCCAGCCGGTAAGCCTGCACTCCACCGAAGGTCCCGGCGATTTCGAACCCTCGCCGGCATTCCTGGCAGACAATCCCGACATCGCCTATATGCACTCCCTAAGCCACGATAAAGCGTTTCGGCCCACAATCATCAGCCGCAACCTTTACCCGCCCAGGGTCAACGACATGGCAGAAGGGGCACACCTCCTGCACCACTACGCCTGGGAAGAAGCCGGTTTTCCGCAGGAATGGGTCGAAGATTTCAATCGCCACCTGACCGGCATTACTTGTTTGTCTGAACACGTTCGCAAGGTGCTCATAGACAACGGCGTTTGCCTGCCCATGTCAGTCAGTGGTTGCGGCGTAGATCACTGGGACCGTGTGGTTCCAAAGCCGTACCCGTTGCAGGCACGAGCTTTTCGTTTTTTGCATGTGTCCTCCTGCTTCCCCCGCAAGGGTGTAGACGCCTTGCTGGAAGCCTGGGGCCAGGCCTTCAGTGACGCCGATAACGTTTCCCTGGTCATCAAAACGTTCGAAAACCCACACAACAACGTGCAAGACCTGCTCGCAGCCCAGCGGCGTGCCCGGCCGGACTACCCGGATGTGGTTATCATCAGTGAAGATTTGCCCGCCGGCCAGCTCAAATACCTTTACGAAAACTGCCAGGCCCTTGTGGCCCCCAGCAAAGCCGAGGGGTTTGGCCTTCCGCTTGCGGAAGCCATGCTCAGTGGGCTACCTGTAATCACCACCGGCTGGAGCGGCCAGCTGGATTTTTGTGACCACGATACCGCCTGGCTGACCAAGTTTCACTTCGAGCCGGCCCAGACACATTTCCAGTTGCCGGATTCGGTTTGGGCAAGCCCGGACACAGAACACCTGGCCAGCCAGCTGTGTGAGGTTTACGCCCTGCCACCGAGCGAACGCCGCCGTAAAACCGCCGCCGCCATTCAACGCCTGCGTGAGCAGTTCACCTGGGAGCAGGTTGCACTGCGGCTGGCCAATCAGGCGGACGACATTATACAGCGCAGGCAAAACGAAGATATCCAGCGGCCCTTGCGGGTAGGCTGGGTAAGCACCTGGAACCAACGCTGCGGGGTGGCCACCTACTCGGAACACCTCACTGAAACCAATAAGCACGACCAGGTGATTGTGTTCGCCCCCCACAACAGCGGCAGCGACGACAGTGGAAACGGCCCGCAGGTCATTCGCTGCTGGCATCAGAATGATCAAGACCCGCTGCACGAACTGGCCAGCCAGCTGCTGGCCGCCAAGCTAGACGCAGTGGTTATCCAGATGAACTACTACTTCTTCGATTTCGACGCCTTGGCCCAGCTGATTGCTACCCTCAAGGCCAGCGGCATCGTAGTAACCTTTACCCTGCATTCCACGGTGGACCCGGAACCCAGAAAGGCACTCACCCGGCTGGCCCGGGCCGCCGAGCTGGCAGACCGTGTACTGGTGCATACAGTGCCAGACCTCAACCGCCTGGCCCAGGCTGGCATCGTCAGCAATACGCTGCTGATGCCCCACGGTATTGCCGATATTGAACCAGAACCGGTTGAATGGAACTTCAACGGCCGGCCTTGCATTGCGTCCTACGGTTTTGCCTTGCCCCATAAAGGGCTTGAACAGCTGATAGAGGCATTCGCCCAGCTGCACCGGGAAAACCCCCAGCTGGTCCTGTTACTGCTCAATGCCGAACACCAAGACCCGGTATCGGCCCAATTCATAAAAACATTGCACCAACGCATCGGCGAACTCGGTATTGCCGATGCCGTTCATGCCGAGCATCGGTTCCTGCGCAATGGTGAATGTTTGGGCCTGTTGCAGCAAGCCAGTGTGATTGCCTTGCCGTATCAGCAAACCGGGGAGTCTTCCAGCGCCGCAGTGCGTATGGCTATAGCGTCTGGCAGGCCGGTGCTGGTAACGCCTTTGCCGATATTTGGCGACGTAGAGCCGGCAGTGGCAATTCTGCCGGGCACCAGCGCAGAAGCCATTCGCGACGGCCTGGCCCAGGCCCTGGCCGGGCAGCTTGGGCCAGACCCCGAACGCTTGCGCCAGTGGCGTGAGTCAAGGGCCTACCCGGTGGTTGCAAAGCGAACCTTCAACCTTCTGCGGTCTTTGTGGCTTAACCGGTAAAGGCTACAATGGTGGCCATGCCGGCACCGGTTCCCGCAGCATTGGCCAGCATGTCATACCAGCAAAACCCAGAGCCGTAATGCTTGTCCCACGCTTCCTTGCACAGGCCCAGTGCCAGGGTGCCGCCCGCCGCAACCGGAAGGCTGGGAACAATAAAGAAAAACACCACAACCAGGCCGTAGCTGAGCGCAAGGTGTTGTTGCTTGTCTCGCTCCAGTGCCCGGCGTTTCAACAGGTTTATAACAGCGGTGACGTTTGACGGGTTGGGCATAAACGATGACAGCCTGCTGGTAGCCGAGTGAAAAGGTGAGGGCGCCGGATAGTAAACAAGAAGCAGTCATCCTAATAATCCAGGGTTCCGCTGTCTACGTTTTGAGCAGAGTTACAGTTACATGAATGGTCATTAACGCCCTTCAAGTGTAAAGCTTTGTAACATTCTGGTGCCAAATCATTTTTTATAGATTTGAGTTCGAAGGAAGGTTGACCGCTTGTAATCAGGTGAGCTATAAAACAACCACGAAGTGATCTTGGGTGGCAAGGTGTAAGGGCGAAGCAAATCCTCCTATATACGGAGCCTGAACAAGCTTGTCAGAGTGGGGTTCGAGTGCTAGGATTCGTGCCACAATTGCGACAAGCCTGTTAACAGGTCGCAGTAATATGCAGCACTTCGGTCAGCGATCGTGGTCTGCAGCTGAAATGTTCGACCTTTAGGGCATTGTCCCAAGGAGTACATATCAGGCCGGCATCGACGGATGCCTAGGGCACAAACCAAGCCTGAATTAGTCGTTTCGACTTAACCAACGGAGAATAACGAGTTATGGCAACTTTAACAGTTGAGCAGCAAGTTCAGCAGATCTACATCGGCCTTTTGGGTCGTGCAGCTGATAAAGCTGGCCTGGATTACTGGACCAACGAAATCACAACCGGTGTTCTGTCTATTGAACAGCTGCGTGCGAACATCGTTAATGAACAGCCAGAATACGCCGATGGCTTGGGTCTTCTGAGCCGCGCTCAGGTGGTTTCAGAGCTGTATCAAAACCTGTTTGAACGCGCCGCTGAATCAGCTGGCCTGAACTACTGGGTTAGCGGTGAAGGTTCTTCAGTAAACATTGACCAGCTCGTTCTGGCATTGACCAACGCTGCTGGCGCAAGCGATCGTTTGGCGCTGGACAACAAGACCGAAGCGGCTACGTACTACGCAGCTAATGTCGGTACTGGCTTTACTCGCGATG
>Ga0314777_100152_pt1 | contig 14562 bp, 29 predicted proteins | sample MetaTCB42018_FD_205648 | JGI IMG/M metagenome (GOLD analysis project Ga0314777, IMG submission 205648) | Metatranscriptome of cryopeg brine viral communities from Beaufort Sea near Barrow, Alaska, United States - CB4 2018 (Metagenome... | ecosystem: Environmental > Aquatic > Marine > Coastal...
GATATATGGCGTTTCTCCTGAGGATGTCCCCAGGAGAAACTGAGCTAGACACTTGGAAAATAGTTCCTTCCATCATCATAACGCTCATCATACATCCAAAAGTGATTTGGTTATAGTTTATTAAACTTTAATTATTCAGCTTCTACATCGCTTGAAACTGCTGCTTTATCGACTAATTCCAAAACAGCCATTGGAGCACCGTCACCACGACGAGGTCCCATTTTCAAGACACGAGTATATCCTCCATTGCGTTCTGCAAAACGAGGGCCTAAATCATTGAATAATTTTTGCAATACTGATTGTACTACGATTTCGTCTTCGGTTTCTGATACAGTTGCTAATTCATTACGAACAAATGCAGCTGCTTGACGACGTGCGTGCAAGTCTCCACGTTTACCTAATGTGATCATTTTATCTGCCATTTTAGATACTTCTTTGGCACGAGTCACAGTAGTCACAATACGTTCGTTGATAAACAAATCAGATGTTAAATCACGAAGCATTGCTTTACGTTGAGAGCTAGTACGTCCTAATTTACGATAACCCATTGGTTGAAATCCTCCTTAACTACAAATTATTCTTCTTCGCGTAAGCTTAAGTCAAGCTCGCCAAGTTTTAATTTTACTTCTTCCAGCGATTTACGTCCCAAGTTACGGACTTTCATCATTTCTGGCTCTGTTTTATTTGTTAACTCTTGAACAGTGTTGATGCCAGCTCGTTTCAAGCAGTTATAAGAACGCACAGATAGATCCAACTCTTCGATGGTCATCTCCAACATTTTTTCCATTTGTGTTTCTTCTTTTTCGACCATGATCTCTGCTTCACGAGCTTCTTCTGTTAAGTTAACAAATATATTCAAATGTTCAGTCATGATTTTAGCGGCAAGACTGACACCGTCTTCTGGAGAAATCGATCCGTCTGTCCAGACGTCAAGTGTTAACTTGTCAAATTGTTCTTTTTCTCCAACACGTGTATTTTCGACATGATAATTTACGCGGCTGATCGGGGTATATATCGAATCAACCGGTAATACACCAATCGGCATATCATCGTGTTTGTTGTGTTCAGCACGTACATATCCTCTGCCTTTGTGCGCTTCCATGCGAGCATGTAAGTGTCCACCTTCAGAGACTGTACAAATATAGAGATCCGGGTTCATTATTTCAACATCACTGTCGAAGATAACGTCTGCAGCTGTTACAATTGCAGGCCCTTCAATATCTATTTCAATGGTTTTTGTTTCTTCAGAATACAACTTAAGTGCAAGTTTCTTCAAGTTTAAAATGATGGCAGTGACGTCTTCAACAACACCATCGATTGCAGTGAATTCATGCAGAACACCATCGATTTGTAAAGTTGTGACGGCTGCACCTGGCAAAGATGACAATAAGATTCGACGTAAGGAATTCCCTAATGTTGTGCCGTATCCTCGCTCTAGCGGTTCTACGACAAACTTACCGAATTTCCCATCTTCACTGATCTCAACTGTTTCTATTACCGGCTTTTCAATTTCGATCATATAATCCGTTTACCCCTTTCAAAACGTAAATTAACGCTATCCCAAAAACGACATCCTTTGTATAATGTATTATACGCGACGACGTTTTGGAGGACGGCAACCGTTATGCGGTACCGGTGTTACGTCACGAATTGCAGTGACTTCTAATCCTGTTGCCTGTAATGAACGGATTGCAGCTTCACGACCAGATCCAGGTCCTTTTACAGAAACCTCGACTGATTTCATGCCGTTTTCCATGCCGCCTTTTGCAGCAGCTTCAGCAGCCATTTGAGCAGCAAAGGGAGTAGATTTACGAGAACCTCTAAATCCTAATGCTCCTGCAGAAGACCAAGAAATTGCATTTCCATGTACATCAGTTATCATTACGATTGTATTATTGAATGTTGAACGGATATGTGCTACTCCATGTTCAATATTCTTTTTCACTCTGCGTTTACGGTTACGAGCGGGTCTTTTTACTTTAGCCATACGAAGATTGACCTCCTAACTTTTGGTGATTATTTTTTCTTACCGGCAATAGCGACTGCTTTGCCTTTACGCGTACGCGCGTTGTTTTTCGTATTTTGTCCACGTACTGGTAAACCACGACGGTGACGAATGCCACGGTATGATCCAATTTCGATTAAACGTTTAATGTTCTGGCTTACTTCACGACGAAGATCGCCTTCGATTTTAAGTTTATCTACTTCAGCACGGACTGCATCTAATTGATCGTTTGTTAACTCACGGACACGAGTTTCTTCCGGAACTCCTGCAGCTACTAAAATTTCTTTCGCTGTAGTTTTACCGATTCCATAAATATAAGTTAATGAAATGACGATATGTTTGTCGCGTGGAATATCTACACCTGCTATACGAGCCATGTCTATGCACCTCCTGTTTAGAAATTATCCTTGACGTTGTTTGTGTTTAGGATTTTCGCAAATAACCATTACTCGGCCATTACGACGGATCACTTTACACTTATCACACATTTTTTTTACTGATGGTCTTACTTTCATGAATGTCCCTCCTTGATTTCTTCGGAGTCCTAAGCTTATTTAAATCGATACGTAATGCGCCCACGTGTTAAATCATACGGAGACATTTCAACTGTTACCTTATCCCCAGGCAGTATCCGAATGTAGTTCATACGAATTTTGCCAGAAACGTGTGCTAGAATTTCATGCCCATTTTCAAGTTCTACTTTGAACATTGCATTAGGTAATGTTTCTAGGACTTTTCCTTCAATCTCTATAACATCGTCTTTTACCACGCCTGGTTTCCTCCTTTGATATCTCACTTTTGTACGCATTAATAGAGTGAAACTGTTACGTCTCACTGACTTTTACGCTCTAATAGTATTTTTGCATCTTTGTATTTTGACGCTCGCACTATTATAGCATGCATACATGATCATTGCAAGGATTCATCATAAAACATCGGACTTCTTAGTTTAATTGGTCCACAATGTCCTGGAAAACTTTTTTCGGACTTTGTTCGCCGTCGATTTCTCTAACGAGATTAAAGTCGCTGTAGTGTTTAGCAAGCTTTTCCGTTTGCTCTTCATTCACGTTGATACGCTTTTCAACCGTTTCCGGTTTGTCGTCTTCTCTTTGATAAAAATCATGTGAGCCACATTTATCACATGTGCCTTCCACTTTAGGTGGATTCGCCACTTTATGATAGGTCGCTCCACAATTTGAACACATGAATCTACCTGTTAAACGTTCCATCAAAATTTCTTTCGGCACTTTGATGTAAATCACATGATCCAATCTTCTGTTTGAAGAAGATAGAGTCTGCTGTAACGCTTGAGCTTGATTCAATGTTCGAGGATATCCATCGAGTAAAAACCCTCTTTTTGCATCATCTAGTTGGAGACGCTCTTTAACTATTCCATTTGTTACATCATCCGGAACAAGTTCGCCTTCGTCCATATATTGTTTTGCTTTTAAGCCAAGAGCTGTTTTGTTTTTCATAGCCGAACGAAACATATCCCCGGTAGAAATATGCGGGATATTATATTTATCAGATATCAGTGATGCTTGTGTTCCCTTGCCAGCTCCAGGAAGTCCTAATAGGATTAAATTCATTGCGCTTCCTCCTTTTTAATTCAGATATTTCATCAGCATAATTGGAAAAAGATCGATTTACCCACAAATATCTCAACGATATCTGGGTAAATCGTCTAAATTCAATTGTCGATAACCACTTAAGTTTGCTGAATGAAACCTTGATAATTCTTCTTACTTAATAATCCTTCTAATTGTCGCATAGAGTCAAGTGCCACACCAACTACGATGAGTAAACTTGTTCCTCCTAATGCAAGCGAACCAGGCAGATTGAACAAAGCAGAAGCAATAATTGGAAGCAATGAAATCGTTCCTAAATAAATGGCTCCCACTGTACTTAAGCGTATAAGCATGTAACCAATGTACTCTTCGGTTGCTCGTCCCGGACGAATACTAGGAATATAGCCGTTTTGTTTTTGTAAATTCTCAGCAGCTTTTTCAGGATTGACCTGAATAAACGCATAGAAGAACGTAAACAAAACAATAAGTACTGTATAAAGAACAGCGCCCATCGGTTCTTGAAGGTTGAACACACTGTTCAACACTTGGAACCATCCTGCATCCTGATTACCTTGAGCAAAATAGCCAAGTATAATCTGTGGTGTCATGAGAAACGAACTAGCAAAAATAACTGGAATAACACCAGCTGAGTTTACTTTCAATGGCAATACAGCACTGTCTTTCGAAGTGCTTGCACGTTTAGAGTAACGAATCGGGATATTACGTTTAGCATTTTCTACATACGTGATCATTAACACCAGTAAGACAAATGCGATGATGATGGTAATCGTCAGTACCCAGGCACCAACAATCTCATCTCCTGCATTTCTGATCTGTGTGTTATAAAATTGACCAATGTCCTGTGGAAAACGTGCAATAATACCAGAAAAGATAATGAATGATACGCCGTTCCCAAAACCGTGAACGGTGATCATCTCACCTAGCCACATGACTAGCATCGTTCCTGCTGTTAATATGATTGCAATAGTAACATACGTTGCCGGTCCCGGATTGCGTACTAATCCTAAATCCGTTAATGCATTAAATCCGTAAGAGATACCGATAGCTTGGAAAAATGCTAAAAAAATCGTTAAATAGCGTGTTGCCTGATTTAACTTCTTACGACCGACTTCACCTTGCTCGGACCATTCCTTGAATTTAGGAATGACATCCATCTGCAAAAGTTGAATGACGATAGAAGACGTAATGTATGGTGAAACACCTAAAGCAAATACTGAATAACTGCTAAGGGCACCACCACCAAAAGTGTCTAACAAGTTGAATAAACCAGTACTGGATAAATCACCTAAGGCACCAGCGTTTACGCCAGGTACAGTAAGGTTCGTACCTAAACGAAAAACGATCAATATCCCAAGAGTGAACATCACACGACTACGAACATCTTTTTCTTTAATAACACCTTTAATCAGCTCGATCATCCTTAGATCACCTCTACTGATCCACCGGCATTTTCAATCGCTTCTTTAGCTGTAGCTGAAAACTTATTTGCTTTCACAGTAAGTTTACGATCGACATTACCTTTCGCCAAAACTTTAACACCGGATTTTTTGTTTTTGATCACTCCTGATTTAACTAGTAATTCTGGAGTAACTTCTGTACCTTCTTCAAATCGGTTTAATGTGTCTAAATTGACAATTGCAAATTCTTTACGGGTATAGTTTGTAAAACCACGTTTTGGTAAAGTTTGGAATAATGGAGTTTGTCCACCTTCGAAACCTAAACGTGTTCCACCACCTGAACGTGAGTTTTGTCCTTTTTGTCCACGACCAGATGTTTTTCCGTTACCAGAAGACGATCCACGACCAACACGGTTACGTGTTTTACGAGATCCTTCGGCAGGTTTTAATTCATGAAGTTTCATAAATCTTGGCACCTCCTTTAAATAGACTCTATTGAATTGACTCTGTGCTCATTAGACTTCTTTAACGTCTACTAAATGAGCGATGTGTTTAATTGCGCCTCTTACTGCATCATTATCAGGTCTCACAACTGAAGAGTTGATTTTTCTAAGGCCTAAAGATTTTACTACTTGGTGTTGTCTTTGAGGACGACCAATTAAACTACGTTTTAATGTGATTTCCAAGTTTGCCATTGTGTCATCTCTCCTTATCCAAGTATTTCTTCGACAGATTTTCCACGAAGTTTTGCTACGTCTTCTACACGTTTCAATTGTTTAATTCCATCGATCGTTGCACGAATCATGTTGATTGGTGAACTAGATCCGACAGACTTAGAAGAAACGTCTTGTACGCCAGCTAATTCTAATATAGCACGTACTGGACCACCAGCAGAGACACCAGAACCAACAGGAGCTGGTTTCATGATAATGTTACCGCCACCGTGACGTCCGATAACTTTATGAGGCAATGTTGTACCTACCATAGGTACTTCTACTATATTAGTTTTAGCAGCTTCAATCGCTTTACGGATTGCTTCTGGCACTTCTTGTGCTTTACCTGTACCAAAACCAACATGTCCGTTTTTATCTCCGACTACTACTAAAGCAGCGAAACGTAAACGACGTCCACCTTTAACAACTTTAGTTACGCGGTTGATAGCAACTACGCGGTCTTCAAGATCTAATTTAGATGCATCTATATGAGTTGTCATATACTGTAATTCCTCCTTTTCTTTAGAATGATAGTCCGTTTTCACGAGCTGCGTCTGCTAAAGCTTTCACACGTCCGTGGTATTGATATCCTCCACGATCGAAAACAACGACAGTAATATCTTTGTCTTTAGCTTGTTTAGCAATCAAAGCTCCTACTGCAGCAGCTTCTTCAACTTTCGAATCTCCTGAAACGTTAGTATCTAAGGAAGATGCACTTGCGAGCGTTACACCCTCTACATCATCAATTAATTGAGCGTAGATGTTTGTGTTCGAACGGAACACACTCAAACGTGGGCGCACAGCAGTACCAGAAAGGTTTCTGCGAATGCGTTTATGTCTTTTTTGACGTAAAATATTTTTATCTGGTTTTGTAATCACAATTGTCACCTCTTTATTCAAAATTCTCATAAATATGAGATCATCAGGTTCCTCGGCAAAAAGGAAAGCAGACCATTATAACAAAGAGTTATAATGTCTTCCTTCACTTTATTATTTACCCGTTTTACCTTCTTTACGACGTACGTTTTCGCCACGATAGCGAATACCTTTACCTTTATAAGGTTCTGGTGGACGTATGGAGCGGATGTTGGCAGCTAATGCGCCAACTTTTTCTTTATTTGCACCTTTAATAGAAACAACAGTGTTAGATGGTACTTCTACTGTTAGTCCCTCAACTTCTTCAAATTCAACTGGGTGTGATAGTCCAACGTTCACAATCAACTTGTTACCTTGTTTTTGTGCACGGTAACCAACACCATTGAATTCAAGAATCTTTTCAAAACCGACAGTAACACCCTCTACCATGTTGTTCACATTGGCACGAGTTGTTCCGTGGATCGAACGACTAGTTTTTGATTCATCATGTCGTTCAAATGTCATTTGATTATCTTCAACTTTAACATCAATAATAGGGCTTAATTCACGAGATAATTCTCCGTTTTTCCCTTTAACTGTGATCACGTTTCCGTCGATATTTACTTCAACACCTTCGGGAATTGTGATTGGTAGTTTTCCAATACGGCTCAAAGTCCGGCACCTCCTTCATCTATCTTAACTCATTACCAAACGTATGCGAGGACTTCTCCACCGATATTTTTAGCACGAGCAATTTTATCTGTTACGACACCTTCTGATGTAGAAACAAGAGCTATTCCTAGTCCGTTCAACACTTTAGGCATTTCTTCTGCGTTTACATAAACACGCATGCCTGGTTTAGAGATACGTTTCAAACCAGTGATTACACGTTCATTGTTTTGACCATATTTCAAGAAAATGCGGATGATGCCTTGTTTGTCATCTTCCACGAATTCAACACCCTTAATGAAACCTTCCGATTTCAGGATATTGGCCATACCTTTTTTTACGTTTGAAGCAGGAATTTCCACTTTCATATGACGAGCGCTATTAGCGTTACGAATACGAGTTAAGAAATCTGCAATTGGATCTGTCATGACCATTCGTTGTAGCCTCCTTTACGGCAAGTTTTCGTTTCGTTTACCAGCTTGCTTTTTTCAAGCCAGGAATTTGACCTTTATAAGCTAACTCACGCAAGCAAATACGGCATAATTTAAATTTTTTGTATACAGAATGTGGGCGTCCACAACGTTCACAGCGGGTATACTCACGTGTCGAAAACTTGGCTGGTTTTTTGTGTTTTGCAATCATTGATTTTTTAGCCATTTTTACAATTACCCTCCTAATAGGTAGTTCAGGTTATTTCTGGAACGGCATTCCCAATTGTCCAAGTAATTCACGAGCTTCTTCATCGGAGTTAGCTGTTGTTACAATAACAATATCCATACCGCGAACTTTGTCCACGTCATCATAATTGATTTCAGGGAAAATAAGTTGCTCTTTGATTCCTAACGTGTAATTTCCACGTCCGTCGAATGAGTTTTTACCTACTCCACGGAAGTCACGTACACGAGGCAATGAAACAGAGACTAATTTTTCCAAGAAATCATACATGCGATCGCCACGTAATGTTACTTTGGTACCGATTGGCATACCTTCACGTAAACGGAATGCAGCGATAGATTTCTTCGCATGAGTAACGATTGGTTTTTGTCCAGAAATTAATCTTAATTCTTCTACTGCTTTATCTAAGTTTTTTGTGTTTGATACAGCTTCACCAACACCCATATTGATAACGATCTTATCAACTCTTGGTGCTTCCATGATAGAAGTGTAGTCAAATTTTTCGACTAATGATTTACGTACATCATTGTTATACTTTTCTTTAAGGCGTGTCATAAATGAATGCCCTCCTTTCATGCTTTAGATTAAAGTTCTTCGCCAGATTTTTTAGCGTAGCGAACTTTTTTACCATTTTCTACTTTATAACCTACACGAGTAGATTCATTTGTTTTTGGATCGATTAATTGAACATTTGAAACGTGAATTGGAGCTTCTTTCTCAACAATTCCGCCTTCTTGTCCCATACCAGTTGGACGGGTATGTTTTTTCATGATGTTTAGTCCTTCAACAAGAACTTTATTTTTCTTAGGCATAGCAGCTAATATAGTGCCTTCTTTGCCTTTATCTTTGCCTGTTATTATTTTGACTTTATCTCCTGTTTTTACAAACATTTTCTAGCGTACCTCCTTATGCCGTTTATCGGAATTATAAAACTTCCGGAGCTAACGAAACAATTCTCATAAAGTTATTCTCACGTAATTCACGAGCAACTGGTCCGAAGATACGTGTTCCACGTGGTGCTTTGTCTTCGCGAATTATTACACATGCATTTTCATCAAATTTAATATAAGAACCATCTGCGCGTCTAGCGCCAGATTTAGTACGAACGATTACTGCACGAGTAACGTCCCCTTTTTTGACAACGCCGCCTGGTGTAGCATGTTTTACAGTAACAACTACTTCATCACCAATGTTAGCAGTTTTGGCTCCTGATCCACCTAAAACTTTAATGACAAGCACTTCACGTGCTCCAGAGTTGTCAGCGACTTTCATACGACTTTCTGTTTGAATCACGTTAGGATCCCCCTTTCAAAATCACGATAAAGTTTACTTCATCGTTTTGTAGCTCCCGGTTGCCCGGATTGCGTATTATAAAACTACTGATTCTTCAACCACTTCTAATAAACGGAATCGTTTATCTTTAGACAATGGGCGTGTTTCCATGATTTTAACAACGTCACCAGTTTTAGCAGTGTTGTTTTCATCATGCGCTTTAAATTTAGTTGAGTATTTAATACGTTTTTTGTATTTACGATGTTGTTTTTGAGTCGCGATTTCAACTACGATGGTTTTATCCATTTTGTCAGAAGTCACTTTCCCTTGATATACTTTACGATTATTACGTTCAGCCATTTGCTAGCCTCCTTTGAATATGCTATTACACTATCATATTACTATGCCATTTCAGCTTGACGCAAAACAGTTTTAACACGCGCGATATTTTTACGTACTGCATTTATACGGGCGGTGTTTTCTAATTGTCCAGTAGCTAATTGAAAGCGTAAGTTAAATAGTTCTTGTTTGAATTCTGCTTCTTTTTCAATTAATTCAGTAGTGGATAAGCTGTTTAATTCATTAGCCTTCACTTGAATCACCACTTTCTTCACGAGTTACTACTCTAGTTCTAACCGGTAGTTTGTGTGAAGCTAAACGCAATGCTTCGCGAGCTACTTCTTCAGATACTCCACCAATTTCAAACATTATTTTACCACGTTTGACAGGCGAGACCCAGCTCTCAGGAGCTCCTTTACCGGAACCCATACGAACACCAATTGCCTTAGCTGACACTGGTTTGTGAGGGAAAATTTTAATCCATACTTTCCCACCACGTTTCATATAACGAGTCATCGCTACACGAGCTGATTCAATTTGTCTGCTTGTGATCCATACGGAGTCAATTGCTTGTAAACCATATTGACCATAAGCTATTTCTTTGCCGCCTTTTGCTTCTCCACGCATTTTACCACGGAATTCGCGACGGTGTTTTACACGTTTTGGTACTAACATTGATTATTTCCCTCCTTTCTTGTTTTCTTTAACTTCAGGAAGAATTTCTCCTTTATAAATCCATACTTTGACTCCGATTTTACCATAAGTAGTATCGGCTTCTTCGTTAGCATAATCGATATCTGCACGAATAGTATGCAAAGGAACACTTCCTTCAGCAAAGCTTTCGCTACGAGCAATATCTGCTCCATTTAGTCGACCGGCTACCATTGTACGAACACCTTTAGCACCTGAACGCATTGTGCGTTGAAGAGCTTGTTTTTGTGCACGACGGAATGAAATACGGTTTTCTAATTGTTCAGCAATACTCTTAGCTACTAGTAAAGCATCTAAATCTGGTCTTTTAATTTCCACGATATTAACGTGTACTCGTTTACCAGTTAATTTATTTAAGCCATTTCTTAATGAATCAACTTCTGTTCCGCCTTTACCAATAACCATTCCTGGTTTAGCGGTATGAATTGATACATTAACTTTGTTTGCTGCACGTTCGATTTCTACACGAGAAACGGAGGCATCACTTAGTTTTTTAGCAATGTACTCACGAACAGCAAGGTCTTCATGTAATTTGTCTGCAAAATCTTTTTCTGCGTACCATTTAGCGTCCCAATCGTGAATAACGCCGACACGCATACCATGAGGATTTACTTTTTGTCCCACTGATTACCCCTCCTTCTTCTCTGTTACCACAATGGTAATGTGGCTAGTGCGTTTGTTGATTCGTGAAGCTGCGCCTTTAGCACGTGGACGGAACCTTTTTAAAGTGGCTCCTTCATTTACATAAGCTTCGCTTAATACTAATTCTGCAATATCCATATCGTAATTATGTTCAGCATTTGCAATTGCTGACATTAAAACTTTCTCTACCGCTACCGCTGCGCCTCTGTTAGTGAAGCGAAGGATAGAAATAGCTTCTGCAGCACTTTTCCCTCTGATGGTATCGATCACCATACGTACTTTACGTGGTGCGATGCGAATCGTACGAGCGGTTGCTTTAGCTGCTGTTACTGTTTCTGCCATGGATGTATCCTCCCTTCGCTCTTAACGTTTCGTAGTGCGGTCGTCTTTTCCGTGTCCGCGGTACGTTCTTGTTGGTGCAAATTCACCTAATTTGTGTCCAACCATGTCTTCTTGCACATAAACTGGCACATGCTTTCTTCCATCATATACGGCAATGGTATAACCTACAAAGTTCGGAAAGATAGTTGAACGACGTGACCATGTCTTGATTACACGTTTCTTGTCATCATCCATTTCGCGAACTTTTTTCATCAAATGATCATCGACGAAAGGTCCCTTTTTCAAACTACGGCTCATGTATTGCCCTCCTCTTCGGGTTTAACCCATAATATTTCTCGTTTTACTTTTAGTTATTTTGTTTATTTTTTCTTGGTTTTACGACGACGTATGATAAGTTTATCTGAACGATTCTTGCTCGAACGTGTTTTCTTACCAAGAGTTGGTTTACCCCATGGTGACATTGGGCTTGGGCGACCGATAGGCGCTTTACCTTCACCACCACCGTGTGGGTGATCGTTAGGGTTCATTACAGAACCACGAACTGACGGACGTTTGCCTAACCAACGGTTACGACCTGCTTTACCAATGTTGATTAATTCGTGTTGTTCGTTACCAACTGAACCGATTGTTGCGCGACAGCTAGATAAGATCAAGCGTGTTTCACCTGAACGTAAACGAATAAGTGCGTATTTGCCTTCTTTACCTAACACTTGAGCTGAAGTTCCGGCTGAACGAACTAATTGTCCGCCTTTACCTGGTTTCATTTCAATGTTGTGTACAACTGTTCCAGCAGGAATATTAGCTAATGGTAATGCATTCCCTACTTTGATGTCAGCCTCAGGACCAGAATAGACGTTTTGGCCTACTTCGATTCCTTTAGGTGACAAGATGTAAGTTTTTATCCCATCTTCATATTGAAGTAATGAAATATTTGCGGAACGGTTTGGATCATATTCAATCGTTTTAATAATACCGCGAACGCCATCTTTTTGACGTTTGAAGTCAATCACACGGTATTTTTGTTTGTGGCCTCCGCCTTGATGACGGACAGTGATCTTACCGGCGTTGTTACGTCCGGCGCGTTTAGGACTTGGTCTTAGCAAGCTTTTTTCAGGCTTGTTAGTTGTGATTTCGGCGAAATCAGACCCTGTCATGTTACGACGTCCATTTGTGGTAGCTTTGTATGTCTTAATTGCCACGTGATTCCCCTCCTTGTTAAGCTAGTTTATTGAAACCTATATTAAAATCAAGTGTTTATTCTTCGTCTCCGAACAATGCAATATCTTTAGAATCAGCTTTTAAAGTTACAATCGCTTTACGACGTTTTTTAGTATGACCTTCGTGACGTCCCATGCGTTTAGGTTTAGGAGCTGTATTGATAACGTTGACCTTGTCAACTTTTACATCGAATAATTCTTCGACAGCTTTTTTGATATTTGTTTTTTTAGCGCGAACATCAACTTCGAATGTGTACTTTTTGTTTTCCATAGCAGACATTGAAGCTTCGGTAATGATCGGGCGTAATATTATGTCGCGTGCATCCATTATTGAAGAGCCTCCTCTACTTTTTCCAGAGCAGCCTTCGTTAAGATTAGTTTGTCATGCGAAACAACATCTAACACAGAAACATTATTAGGAGCTACTACTTTCACTCCGGGAATATTACGTGCAGATAGTTTTGCAAATTCATTATCATCTTCAACGACAACTAATGCTTTTCTATTTGAATCTAAATTAGTAAGCACAGCTCTGAACTCTTTAGTTCTTGGTGAATCGAAGTTTAAACCGTCTAATACGATAATATCATCGCTTGCTGCCTTAGCAGATAAAACAGATTTAATAGCTAAACGACGAACTTTTTTCGGTAATTTGTATCCGTATGAACGTGGTGTTGGTCCGAAGACAATTCCACCTCCACGCCATTGTGGCGAACGGATCGAACCTTGACGCGCACGTCCGGTTCCTTTTTGACGCCATGGTTTGCGTCCCCCGCCGCGCACTGCGCTACGGTTTTTTACTGCGTGTGTTCCTTGTCTTAAAGACGCACGTTGCATGGTGATTGCATCAAAAACAACGTTTTCGTTTGGTTCGATCCCAAAGATTGCATCGTTTAAAGTTACTTCACCATTTTGCGTTCCGTCTTGTTTAAATAACTTTACAGTTGGCATTCTGCTAGTCCTCCCTTCCTACTATTACTTAGATTTTACTGCAGATTTAATTTCTATAAGTGCTTTTTTAGAACCAGGTACATTACCTTTAATTAATAAAACGTTACGTTCTGTATCAACGCCTACTACTTCAAGATTTTGTACAGTTACTATTTCTCCACCCATACGGCCAGCTAATTTCTTCCCTTTGAATACTTTACCAGGATGAGTAGCCATACCCATAGAACCAGGACGACGATGGTGACGAGATCCGTGAGTTTCAGGTCCGCGGCTTTGGCCGTGACGTTTAATAACTCCTTGGAATCCTTTACCCTTAGACGTTCCTGTGACATCAACGATGTCGCCTTCTGCAAATGTGTCTACTTTTAATTCGTTTCCAACTTTTACGTCCCCTAGCTCAGCATCTCGTATTTCTCGAATGAAGCGCTTAGGAGCCGTGTTAGCTTTTTTAACATGACCTTGTGCCGGTTTGTTAGATAAAACTTCACGTTTATCTTCATACCCTAATTGAATAGCATTATAACCGTCTGTCTCAGTTGTTTTAACTTGCAAGACAACGTTTGACTGAACTTCGATTACTGTTACAGGTTGTAATTCACCTGTTTTGCTGAACATTTGGGTCATTCCGACTTTTCTTCCCAAGATTCCTTTGGTCATGAGTACACCTCCGTTATTTTAATTTTTTATTTATTATAGTTTGATTTCAATGTCTACGCCTGACGGTAAGTCAAGTTTTGTTAAAGCATCCACAGTTTTAGCTGTTGGATTTATAATGTCCACTAGACGTTTGTGAGTACGCATTTCGAATTGTTCGCGCGAGTCTTTGTATACGTGTGGTGAACGGATTACAGTAAATAATTGACGTTCAGTTGGCAATGGGATTGGACCAGATACGGTCGCCCCAGTTCTTTTTGCTGTTTCCACAATTTTGTCTGCTGATTGATCAAGTACGCGATGTTCGTAAGCTTTCAAACGAATACGAATTTTTTGTTTTGCCATGATTTTCCCTCCTTCGCTTATTTAAGAAATAAACCTAGCTCCACGAAAATTTCCAACCACCCTCCATGGCAATGCACCCGGGCGTGTCGCAACCTCTCGCTTCCTAGCCTTGGTTCTGTACTGCAACCTACCCCTATGGATATCGGGCAAAACCTTAACGGTATGCTCTTTTTCCAAAAAAGAAGC
>Ga0314777_100159_pt1 | contig 14151 bp, 15 predicted proteins | sample MetaTCB42018_FD_205648 | JGI IMG/M metagenome (GOLD analysis project Ga0314777, IMG submission 205648) | Metatranscriptome of cryopeg brine viral communities from Beaufort Sea near Barrow, Alaska, United States - CB4 2018 (Metagenome... | ecosystem: Environmental > Aquatic > Marine > Coastal...
AGCTATTATTGAAATTAATTTCAATAATAGCTGATTGTTATTCGAATAAATAATAAACATCAATAACTAATAACAACATTTAAAGGAATTTACACATGGGAATGTTCAGTTTTGCAAAAGACATTGGTGACAAGATTTTTAATCGTGATGACGAAAAGCATGAAGCCAAAGTAGAGACAAAAGCAGATGCAAATACGCAAGTAAAAGACAATGAGCCGTCTGCTCAGTCGGTTGCTAGCCTTCTTTTACGTCGTATTCAACAGCAAAACCTTAATATTAGTAATTTGAAAGTCAAATATAATGGGTCAACAGATACCGCAGAAATTAGTGGTAATGCTAAAACTCAAGCGGACCGTGAAAAAGCGATCATCGCTATTGGTAACGTGCAGAACGTTGCTAAGGTAATCGACAATATCGACATTGAAGAAGACGCTCCTGAATCTACTATGTACACGGTAAAATCAGGCGACAGCTTGTCTAAGATTGCTAAAGACGTCTATGGCTCATCTGGTGATTATATGAAGATATTTGAAGCCAATAAGCCTATGCTTTCTGATCCAGATAAAATCTATCCTGGTCAAGTATTACGCATTCCTAAGCCATAATTTTAACTAAGCTATAGGTTAGATAGTTATAGTATCTAAAATAAGATGCCAGACATAAAAAACGCCTTTTAAATTTTAAAAGGCGTTTTTTTTGATGTTTGATTTATGAGAAGCTATTATTCAATTTGTTTTGTTGTTCGTTCATTGCCCACTCAATATGCTCATCAAGCATGTCACTATGACTACCTAATTTAGACTGCAATTGCGTGATGATATCGGTACTGGCATCAGCATTGCCCAAACCAATAGTGATATTGCGCAAAAAATTAACGTAGCCTGTGCGCCTAAGAGGACTGCCTTGTGTATTTTGCATAAAGTCTGACTCTTCCCATTGCCACAACTCAAGTAAGCTGCTGTTATCAAGCTTATGCCTAGGTGCAAAGTCATCTACTGGCGTCAGCTGAGCATAGCGGTTCCATGGGCAGACAAGCTGACAGTCATCACAGCCGAACACACGATTACCAATGGCGCGGCGATATTTAGTATCAATCGCTCCCTTATGCTCAATAGTAAGATAAGAGATACAGGCGGCTGCGTTGAGCTCATGGGGCCCGACAATCGCTTGAGTAGGGCAAATATCAATACAGGCGCTGCAACTGCCGCAGTGCGCCTCAACCGGCTTATCATCAGGCAGCTCAAGACTCATAAACAGCTCGCCCAGTACAAAGAATGAACCCGCTTGTTTGTTAAGTAATAAGGTATGTTTGCCTGTCCAGCCAAGTCCTGCCGCATCGGCTATGGGACGCTCAAAGATAGGAGCAGAGTCACTAAACGGTCGAAAAATAAAGTCTGTCTCAGCGCCAATATCTAAATGCCGCCACTCAGGCAGCATGGCTTCAATCTGTAGCGCTAATTGTTTGAGACGTCCACGCATAGTTTTATGATAATCACGCCCGCGTGCATAACGGGCAATGATGCCATGGTTAGGACGAGCATTGTCAGCGACTGTTCGTGGTGTTGGTGCTTGGGTTAGATAATCCATGCGGACACTTATGATGGTTTTTGCACCCTCTACCAATTTTTCAGGATGGGTACGTAGATCATGATTGTTATGCATGAACTGTAATTGCCCTTCATAACCTTTGTCTAGCCAGCGCTGTAACTGTTCCATCTGCTTAACAAACAACGGATGATGCACCGATAAAAAACCGCAATCAGCAAACCCTAAGGCTTGCGCTTGGGTTTTAATCCATCGCTTTACCTCTGTTGTTGTCGCAAAGGTCGGCGTATTATTTACCGTAATATTATCTTTTGACGCGTTAATGGGCGTTGACGAAAGCTGCTTGGTTTGGTTAGAGGACATAGCTACTCGAGATTTAGTATTCATATATAACAGTAAATAATGGCGTGAATACCATTATGATAAGCCAGTTGGCTAAGAGCGCAAGCATAAAAGAGAATAAATCAACATTGTCCTTGCTATATAGGGTAATACATAAGATTGATACATAAGGCTAAGTAAGGTTTTGCTAAGCTTACATGAGTTAATCAGAGTTAAGCCATTTAACTTACAAACCAGTAGAAGAATAACCGAGGGTCAGCCATGCAAGCGCAATCTACTTTATTATTGTCACAGTCAACGATGCCTATCGCACTGTATAGCAGTCAGCAGCTCTATACGATGGAGCAGGCATGGTTTGCACAAGGTCATGATAGCTTTGGGCTAATGCAACAAGCCGCTTGGCAGATGGCGAAGTCTATCGAACAGCTGCATGCTCGAAAATATTGTTGCTCTCCTTTATCAGGTACGATCTTGACTCAGCAGCGTAATAATCGACAGCCGCGAGTCAGTATTTGGGTAGGACAAGGTAATAATGGCGGAGATGGCTGGCTCATTGCCTATTATTTGCAGCAAGCGGGCTGGCAAGTAAAAATCATAACCGTCGGCTTTGATGACAATGCGTTTGGTAAAAGTAGTTTTGATGAAAATAATAAGGCTATGGCCTCTGAAAATAAAGAAGAGCAAATAACTGTATCTGATGCTATAAAAGCTCAACAACTGGCACTGTCTGTTAACTGTCCTTATCAGCGCTTTGAAGATAGCGTCTACAGCCAAAATGATCATGAAGATGCAGCCTTGCAAGCTGATGTTTTTATCGATGCGCTGTTTGGTATTGGGCTTGATCGTGCGCCAGAAGGCGTTCATAAGCAAGCGATTATTGGTTTTAACAAAGCTACCCGGCAGGCTGGTGCACTGGCAATAGCGGTTGATATTCCGAGTGGGTTAGTCGCATCCACAGGTCAAGTGTTCGAGTGTATAGCGATACAGGCTGATGTGACCCTATGTCTGATTGCGCGTAAATTTGGTCTACATACCAAAGACGGCATGGACTATAGCGGAGAAGTGCTCAATATACCGTTGATACCCCATCAAGCGACTAATCAAGCGTCGATGCCAGTTGCCACGCTACTTAATACGGCACATGGGCTATCTGCGCGCCGACAAAATAGCCATAAAGGCAGCTATGGTCACGTCCTGATCATTGGAGGCAATCGAGTTGATGGCTCACAAGGTATGGGCGGGGCGGCTATACTAGCTGCCTCCAGCGCGATGGCGACAGGGGCAGGTAAGATTACTGTGGCTTGTCATGAGGCTTGTCATGGGGCGTTATTGACCTCATTACCTGATGCTATGACTATTAATTTGCATGATGAGGATGGGGTTAAACAGTTAATTGAAGACGCCAGCATCGTTGCTATTGGTATGGGACTGGGTCGGGATGAAAAAGCAAAAGCTTTATTTATTACCTATATTCAAGCGGCGATAGTACAGGGTAAACCTCTAGTCATAGATGCCGATGGTCTTTACCATTTAGCCTCGTTGCAAGTTGAGGGTCATGAGCTGGTCACTCAGTTGCGAAAATACAGTACTGAGCACCAAGTTTGTTTGACGCCGCATAGTGGCGAGGTCGCTAGATTGCTTGATAAAGAGATAAGTGAAGTAGAAGACGATAGATTAGCAGCTATCAAAAAATGCGCAACGACGTATGGTGGCGATTGGGTGCTAAAAGGAGCGGGTTCTTTAGTGTTAGAACAGCTATTAGAACAAGAGACAGCATTAGAGCAGGAGAAAGTTTACATCTGTGGCAGTGGCAATGCCGGTATGGCAACGGCTGGCATGGGCGATGTATTATCGGGTGTGACTGCTGGTTTATTAGCACAGCAAGATTTGAGACATGAATCGCGTAGCTTACACCAAGCGGTCCTTATTCATGGAATGGCAGGAGATGCGCTGGTGAATCGACCACTTCGTCACGTTGATGGTAATATATCGCTATTGATTGGACAGCGGGGCTTGCAAGCACAAGATATGCCCGCAGCCATTCGTCATATGATGGCGCTGATCACTAATTATAACTAGCCAAGCCTAAGCAAAATAGCTTTAGGCTTAGGTGACAAAAAGACTAGGTAGCCGCATTGCCACAGTATTGACTGATTGCTTGCTGGACGCGCTCACGCTTAAGCTCGATTTCGCGACCATCAAGATATTCACGTTTACCGCTGGCATCCATCTCATAGATACGGCCACCAACATTGAGATTGGTTAAGTTATTACGTAGCGACTGACAACGCTGAGCATTCGCTTGTGCTTCTTGATCTTTAATGCGCGCCTCTAATTGTGCGACTCGCTGTTCTTCTGCGCTCTGAGTATTATCCTCTTGGTTAATATCCGTTTTACCTGCCAGTTGTCCTGCATTGGTTTGTCTGCCATCGCTACGAAACTCAATGACTTCGATATTTTTGCCGTTTTGTGGCGCATGTTGGCTGTACTTAATCTCACCATGCGCTCCAATGGACTTATAAACTTGAATAGCGTGACTCGCATTCATAGATAGCATTAGCATACACGCCGTAATGATGCTAACAAGCAGCTTGGTCGTGGTATTTATCATAGACGCAGACGCCATGGTAGCAATCCTTTTAATGGATAAAAATAAGTGTGCGTGTTTATATAAAAACATCATATCGGTCTATTAATAAGCTTACCAATACAGTGGCATTTGATTTTAGCAAAAAAAACTTATTAATGTATATTATTTAATAACCAATAGTTAGGGGTGGGTGTTAGAAGTTTTTCTTGACAATAGAGCTCAAACCATCGAATATAATAGCAGTTGATTGGTCAGTGAGCGGCATTTATGATATTGCCGTGGCACTTGAAAATAATAACTACGGGTTACTTATCGGTAGCCTATGTGGTTTTATTTACTTTGTGACAAGGGTGCAGCAAGCATAGTGGATATAACAACCGCTATGAATGACTGTGTTCATTGTCTCCGGACTTATCTGTCTACAATGACTAAGATAAACTTATTATTTTAAATGTGTTAAATATGATATCTGTTGTAATATTACGGTAATAGAAAGCACAATATAACGTGCTGACGTTATGGTAACTTCTTGATAAGCGTGCTGTATGGTTTGGCGTTAGCTTTGATATTTGTCCTATCATTCTATACCACCGCGTTTATAACCAACGATAACTCGCATTTCTAGAAAATAATAAGCTTCTTTTATAGATGCATTCGCATCTAGTCATGGTATATCGATAACCTTCTGTCACAAAGCTGACCCTAAAAATTGCTATGTTTAAGTCGCATGCTGTCTATCTTATCGAGCAGCTGTACTTTGGCATAGTGGGCACACATTCTTGTTATGGACAAAGGCTAGAAATTGTTTTTATAAGTATAAGACAGCAAGGCTTTGGCGTATCTGTTTACTACTATAAAATAATATCAGTCTGCGCCGCAAAATAAAGGTGATGACAGTGACACAGACTACACAAAGTCCGAACATGACCGGACATACCCAAACGGCTAATGCCGCCAAAAACTTCCCTGAAAAGCAGCAAAAGCTCGCTGAGGATAGCGATCAGCCAGTAATGCTATCAGGAGCTGAGATGCTAGTACAAGCACTGACTGACGAAGGTGTGAAATATATCTTTGGCTACCCAGGCGGTGCCGTTCTGCATATCTATGACGCTTTGTTTCAACAAGATAATATTGAGCATATCCTAGTACGTCATGAACAAGCAGCTGGTCATATGGCAGATGCTTACTCACGGGTTACGGGCGATACTGGCGTGGTGTTAGCGACTTCTGGCCCTGGCGCGACTAATACGGTCACTGCTATTGCCACTGCCTTTATGGATTCAGTGCCGATGGTTGTAATCGCAGGTCAGGTGCCAAGTAGCTTAATCGGCGAAGATGCTTTCCAAGAGACCGATATGATCGGGGTATCACGTCCTATTGTCAAACACAGCTTTCAAGTACGTCATGCCAGCGAAATCCCTTTAATTGTCAAAAAAGCATTTTATATTGCCAAAGCTGGCCGCCCCGGTCCCGTGGTCATCGATGTCCCTAAAGACATGACTGCGCCTAGCGAAAAATACGCTTATGAATATCCAGCAGAGGTGTTTGTACGTTCTTATCAGCCTTCGATTAAAGGCCATGGCGGTCAAATCAAAAAAGCGGTTGAGACTTTGCTCGCTGCGAAGCGTCCTGTAGTTTATGCGGGTGGTGGCGTTATTTGGAGTAAAGCCCATAAAGAATTGACTGAGCTTGCTCATCGCCTAAATCTGCCTGTGACCAATACTCTGATGGGACTGGGTACTTTTCCTGGCTCTGACAGTCAGTTCTTGGGTATGCTGGGTATGCATGGCACCTATGAGGCCAACATGAGCATGCATCATGCGGATGTTATCTTAGCAGTCGGCGCCCGCTTCGATGACCGCGTGACCAATAATGTCAAAAAATTCTGCCCTGACGCGACCATTATTCATATCGATATTGATCCCACTTCTATCTCAAAAACTATCTTTGCTCATATTCCTATTGTTGGTGATGTAAAGTCGGTACTGACAGATATGTTAGAGATTATCGGTGAAGATAAAGAGCTAGAGCAGCATGCCTTACTAGATTGGTGGTCACAAATTAATGAATGGCGTAAGCGTCATGGTTTGCGTTATGACACCAGTACCGACAATGGCATCAAGCCGCAAAGCGCCGTACAAGCCTTATGTAAAGTGACCAATGGCGATGCTATTATCACCAGTGATGTCGGTCAACATCAGATGTTTGCTGCCCTCTATTACACCTATAAAGAACCAGGACAATGGCTTAACTCAGGCGGGCTTGGTACTATGGGCGTCGGTTTGCCGTATGCAATGGCGGCTAAGCTTGCCAATCCTGATCGCGATGTGGTGTGTATCACGGGTGAGGGCTCTATTCAGATGAATATCCAAGAGCTATCAACCTGCTTACAGTATAATCTACCAGTCAAGATCTTAAACATAAACAATGCGCAGTTGGGTATGGTCAAGCAGTGGCAGGACATGCTGTATGAAGGCCGTCATGCGCAGTCTTATATGAACTCATTACCCGACTTTGTGAAATTAGCCGAAAGTTATGGTCACGTTGGGATCAAAATTACTGATCCTGAGACTATGGAAGCACAATTGGCTGAAGCCATGGCGATGAAAGACAAGCTGGTATTCATTGACGTTTACGTCGATCGTAATGAGCATGTATATCCAATGCAAATCGCTGGGCAAACGATGCGTGATATGTGGTTATCAAAAGGGGAGCGTACTTAATGCAACAACAACATCTGATTTCGGTATTGATGGAAAACGAAGCGGGGTCGTTGTCGCGGTTAGTCGGCTTATTCTCCCAGCGCGGTTATAACATTGAGACGTTAAACGTCGCACCAACAGACGATCCGACGATCTCACGTTTGACGCTGACCACCATTACCTCACCTGAAAAGATTGAGCAAATCACCAAGCAATTGCACAAGTTGATTGAAGTGGTTAAAGTGCTAAACTTATCTGATACTGTACATGTCGAACGCGAATTAATGCTGATAAAAGTTCGCGCTACTGGCAACGTACGTGAAGAGATTAAACGTAGCGCCGATATCTTTCGTGCACAAATTGTGGACGTTAATGCCAATATATATACTATCCAAATCGTCGGTGACACGGATAAGCTTGACGGCTTTATTGATGTCATTGGTCGTGAACGTACCTTAGAAGTGGTGCGCTCAGGTGTGATTGGTATTGCCCGCGGTGAAAAAACGCTAAGCGTATAATATTTACGGTTGTCTCTATCATTTAAGAAATTGAACGCATTTAGACAACTGCAAATATTTAAGAAGTCGAAAGCATTAAGAATCAAAAGTACTTAAGCCATTTAGATGAACCGTATATAAAATTACTTATTTAAAACTTAACATCATGCTTATATATCAAATCATTTTAATATAGTGATTGTGACATAAGCGTTTACTACTCATGGCTATCCATGATTGAGGAAAAGGACTCTATTTATGAACGTTTTTTATGACAAAGATTGTGACTTATCTATTATCCAAGGCAAAAAAGTGGCCATTATTGGCTACGGCTCACAAGGTCATGCACATGCCCTAAACCTGCAAGAGTCTGGCGTTGATGTCATTGTTGGTCTACGTGCTAACTCAAGCTCATGGAAAAAAGCTGAAAATGCAGGCCTAAAAGTTGCTGAAGCAAAAGATGCGGTACAAGCGGCTGACGTGGTCATGATTTTGACCCCTGATGAGTTCCAAAAAGAGCTTTATAATGACGTGATTGAGCCTAATATTAAAGAAGGTGCGACGCTTGCCTTTGCTCATGGTTTTGCGATTCATTATAATCAAGTAGTACCGCGCTCAGATCTTGACGTGATTATGGTTGCTCCTAAAGCACCGGGTCATACCGTTCGCTCAGAATTCGTTAAAGGCGGCGGCATCCCTGATCTTATTGCTATCTATCAAGATGCTTCAGGTCAAGCCAAACAGTTGGCACTATCCTATGCTGCTGGTGTTGGTGGCGGTCGTTCAGGCATTATCGAAACGACGTTTAAAGATGAAACAGAAACGGATCTTTTCGGTGAGCAAGCGGTACTTTGTGGCGGTGCTGTTGAGCTAGTAAAAATGGGTTTCGAAACCCTAACAGAAGCCGGTTATGCACCAGAAATGGCCTACTTTGAGTGCTTGCATGAGCTAAAGCTTATCGTTGACTTGATGTATGAAGGCGGTATCGCTGATATGAACTACTCAATTAGTAACAACGCTGAGTATGGCGAATATGTTACTGGCCCTGAAGTGATCAATGAGCAGTCACGTGAAGCCATGCGTAACGCGCTTAAGCGTATCCAGTCTGGCGAATACGCTAAAATGTTCATTACTGAAGGTGCGACCAACTATCCATCAATGACTGCTCGTCGTCGTAACAACGCTGAGCATGAGATTGAACTCACAGGCGCTAAGCTACGCGGTATGATGCCTTGGATCGGTGGCAACAAAATTATCGATAAAGAAAAGAACTAAATCGTTACTTATTAGCCTTTGAGCTGTTATCAAGTATTAATTAATGACGCTAAAGACTATTTATTTTATTACCCATGTTATCGATTTGATAGCATGGTTTTTTGGGAGTTTCCTAAAATGACCCCTGCCGTCAATCCCGTACAACTAAACTTGGGGGATTTTAGTTACGCAGCCTGACGATAAAAGTCAAACCACACCTGTCTTGGCGATTTATAGCCCAAACCCTTTTGAATCCTAGTTTGGTTGTAATACAGCTCGATATATTCAATGATATCGCTGATGGCTTCAAGCCTTGTTTGATAATCTTGGTGATACACTAACTCATTCTTTAATATGCCCCAGAAGCTTTCTATCGGAGCGTTGTCGAAACAATTGCCTTTACCACTCATTGAGCCTGTAAATTCATGCTTCTTGATAATCTTGTGATAAGCATGGCTACAGTACTGACTACCTCTGTCTGAATGCACAGTCAGTCCTTGGCTTGGTCGTTTATTCTTGATTGCCATATTGAGTGCACTGCAAACTAAATCAGCGGTCATGCGTTTGTTGATGGCATAACCGACAAGCTCTTTGGTGTATAAGTCTTTAACCCCTGCTAGATACAACCAGCCCTCGCTTGTCCAGATATAAGTAATATCGCTGACCCTGAGAAGCACTGCTTCGCAAGATTGGGACGCTTGACATCAAATTTCTGATCAAGTACGTTTGCATAGACCAGCTTATTATGGTTTGAGTCAGTAGTGACTTTAAAACGCTTATGGCGACGGCATTTGATGTCATGCTTCTCTTTGATACTCCTGACCATGTATAAGCTAATGTCATGGCCTTGCTCTATCAGCTTTGCATGTAATCGATCAACACCGTAGCGCTCACGAGTTTCACTGTGAGCGGCTTTAACGAGTAGCTCGCACTGGTTGCGATGTATCTGTTGGTTGCTAATGTCGCGATTTATCCAGTCGTAATAGCTTGAGGGTTTAACCTTCAGTACACGGCACATAGTGATGATGCTAAAGAGAGGAAGATGATTATCTTTGATAAAGGCGTACCTGACTAGCTGTGCTTTGCAAAGTACGCTGTGGCCTTTTTTAGTATCTCGCGCTCCTCCTCAGCTACTTTAAGTTGTCGTTTGAGGCGCTTGTTCTCTTCTATCACGGCTAGGAGCTGTGGATCATATTGAGCTGTTCCTGCGGTAACCCTCCCAACCATAAAGTATAGAGAAAAAAATGAGTGAAACAGCAGATTTATTTTGTAACGAGAAAAACAACTTTCAACTTAACGCTTGTGTTGGGAACAATGGCTGGAGAGGGATGTTTTCTTATATTGATGGCTACCAATCAGCTACTTTAGTGATGTTAGAATCCATCTTATCTCAATATGTTCCAGATATAGATTACAATAGACCTGAGCAAGCCTTTCTTTGGAATAATGATACATCAATTTATCCTATATTATTTACTGCTAGACATTTTATTGAAATTTATATCAAACAAAAAATACATACTATTAATTATTTTAAAGTTAAAGAAAATATTGATGAAAAATTAGTGAAAACGCATGATATAGAAAGACTTTGGAATATTTTCGTTGATATTGTTGAAAGAACAAATGACTCAAGACTGACCAGTTATATAGAAGAAATCGCACCTTATATTCAAGACTTTAATCGCATTGACCCGACTGGAGAAACGTTTAGATATCCATATAGCTCAGAAGGAACAATGCATTTGGAAGATGCGGGAGTAATTGGACTTCTCAACTTCTATAATAAATTTAATGAATTATCTAAAATCTGTAACGTCTTTACTTTTCAAATGGATTATCTAGTAGACGAGTACAAAGCAGGGACTTTTACCAAGAGCCTTAGTCGGACAGATATAGAGTATATAGCAAAAAAACTGCCTGTTTGTGAGGAGTGGAGTCAGCCTAGTTTCTCTAATATAAAAAACAATTTGAAGGCAGAGTTATCGATAGGTTCTAAAGAGTTATCAGAAGCAATAGATATTATAAAAAATCACATAGAGTTTAAACGTTATATTCATCCAAATACTTATGAACTCCAAATAGATAGAGACAATTTATCCATAGTGTTGTCAGGTAATGCGAAAATAGAAAATATGAATGGTTTTACAGATGAAGAAATTGCAAGTCTGAGAACTTTAGTAGAATTAGGAACATCTATCATAGATGGGCGCTACTTTTCAGAAGATTATGAAAACCTATTTAATTCATATTTACAAGAATCTAAAATATCTGAGTATGAGAAACAATCTAATTATGAATACAGCATTAGACACATAAATAGACTAAAGGGAGGACTGAATAAAATGAATTATAGCGATATAGCTGATCCAGCATAAAACTGGAAAAGCCCCGTCAAGAAAAAATGGAGACAAACAAAATTTCCACTTCAAACTATAGTTTGAAGTCCTCTTTAATACCGAGATTCGTTATGAAAAATCGTAAAACTAAGAAGCTTCCTACTATTCAAAAAGTACTCGGTGATATTGGTGAAAATTTCGTTCAAAAGCACTTATTAGCTCATAGTGATTCCTATGTTAGAGCTGATGGAATTAACTACTTAGCGGAACATTTGCTTCGTGAAGATTTGAGCGAAGATTTCGACTACAACATTGGAGCTATTAGATCTTTAACGGAGCGTTGTAGAAATAGTTCGAAATGCGTACGATTCGATCCTAGCGAACGTCCATGCTTGAAAGATGATTTTTATGAAAAAAACTATAATGCAATTTCAGCTCTAGATTGGCATGACACAGGTGACGATAAATTCAGATATTACTGTGCGACCAAGTTGTCAAAACTTGAAGTAATGTCTTATTCGGAAAGGTTTTCTCCACGAAATCAATTTATCTTAGACTACTTAATATGTTCATCGTTTATCATGAACCACTATCAATCTGATTCTGAATCTGAATCGACTTCAAGCATGTCAGAGCTAGAGAAAAAGGAGCGGAGTAAGTATTGGATATTGGAGCGGTCATCCAGGGAGACTAGACTTTTTTGCAAAAAAGGACGATGAGTACTACTGTATTGACTCAAAGGTCAACTCTTCGCCATTAAATTTATGGCAGCATGTCAGAATGAACTGGATGATGAAATGTGGATATATCTCCCAAATATATAATGTCAAAATTAAGTACCCAGATAAAGATAAGTTAATCAAAATCTATGCAGAAGAGGGTGTTAATTCAGCAATGGAGTCAGTAAATCCTGAATTAGTTATAATAGATTATAATTACTCTATGAGCGAAGGTGCCGAACGATTGACCTCCAATAGGAAGAATTTTCTTCGCACTGCTCAGATGACCTTTCCTTGGGACGATTTAGCTGATAGTTTCTATTTAGATTAAGTCACTTATTTCGCATCGCGTGATATTGTTCTAATAACTCTTTTCGTAGGCGTTATTTTGTCCTTTGCTCTAGTTACCTCTGCATATACCCCAACGGAACTAGTCTTTTAAGCCAATAAACGTATCAAAAACAATTAATAAACTACTTAGATTAACACATGAAGTGCAATGACCCCTGCTGTCAAATCCGTACAGTTAAACTTGGGAGATTTTAATTACGCAGCCTGACGATAAAAGTCAAACCACACCTGTCTTGGCGATTTATAGCCCAAGCCCTTTTGAATCCTAGTCTCACTGCGAGCACAGCTCTTGCCTTGCGTCGCTGCAAAGCAGTGCTTTGCTAATCGCCCCTCATATAATACAACTCAATATATCCAATGATATCGCTGATGGCTGCAAATCTTGTTTTATAGTCTTGGTGATACACTAGCTCGTTCTTCCTTGCGGAGCAGTGCTCCTCACCCGAGAAGCTTTCTATAGGTGCGTTGTCAAAGCAGTTGCCTTTAGCACTCATTGAGCCTTTAAACTGATGCTGCTTGATGATCTTGTGATACGCGTGGCTACAGTACTGACTGCCTCTATCAGAATGCACAATTAGCCCTTGGTTTGACCCTTTATTTTTGATTGCCATATTGAGTGCACGGCATACTAAATCTGCGGTCATACGCTTATTGATCGCATAGCCGACTAGCTCTTTGGTGTATAAGTCTTTAACTCCAGCTAAATACAACCAGCCCTCATTTGTCCAGATATAGGTGATATCACTGACCCTGAGAAGCACTGCTTCGCAAGGTTTGGACGCTTAGCATCAAACTTCTGATCCAACACGTTTGGATAAATCATTTTATTATGGTTTGAGTCCGTGGTGACCTTAAAGCGTTTGTGGCGACGGCATTTGATGCCATATTCTTCTTTGATACGTCTGACCATGTACAAGCTAATGTCATGGCCTTGCTCTATTAGCTTTGCATGCAGTCGCTCAACACCATAACGTTCTTTAGTTTCACTGTGAGCGGCTCTAACCAGTAGCTCAGACTGGTTACGATGTATCTGTTGGTCGCTGATATCGCGATTTATCCAGTCGTAATAGCTTGATGGCTTAACACTTAGCACGCGGCACATAGTGGTGATGCTAAAGAAGTGCTGGTTATCTTTGATAAAGGCGTACCTCACTAACTGTCACTGCGGGCATAGCCCTACGTCTTGCGTCACTAAAACAGTCTCCCAGACTGTTTCTTAACGTTCCTCATTGGCAAAGTACGCCGTGGCCTCATTCGAGCATAGCTCTCATCTTGCGTCGGGGCGAAGCAGTGCTTCGCTTTATCCCTCCTCATTTAGGATCTCTCGTTCCTCTTCAGCCACTTTAAGCTGCCGCTTGAGCTGCTTTATTTCTTGAAGGGCTGTCATAAGCTCAGGATCATATTGTTCTGTGCCGACAAGTTTGCCTTGGTTGGCTTTGTTATGCCAATTAGATAAGGTCTGCATGGCGATGCCAAGTTGCTTTGCGGTCGCTGAAATGTTGCCGTTATTGTCTGCTATCTTCTTAACGGCTTCGGCTTTGAATTCTGTGCTATAAGTTCTGATTTTCTTGGTCATGGTAAACTCCTCATCGAGTCACTAGTTTACCAAGTTTATCTCTACGGTTTCTTCAGCATAGCTCGAGCTCCGCCTGGGCGAAAAAAGCCGCCGCCTTACGTATGATCTCATTCGCTTGCTTGAGTTCTCTGTTCTCACGTTCAAGCGCTTTGATACGTTCTTTGTCACTTTGAGCTTGTACAATAGCTGGTATGCTTTGCTCGACATGCTTCTTGTGCCATGACCGTAGCGTTTCA
>Ga0314777_100179_pt1 | contig 13353 bp, 11 predicted proteins | sample MetaTCB42018_FD_205648 | JGI IMG/M metagenome (GOLD analysis project Ga0314777, IMG submission 205648) | Metatranscriptome of cryopeg brine viral communities from Beaufort Sea near Barrow, Alaska, United States - CB4 2018 (Metagenome... | ecosystem: Environmental > Aquatic > Marine > Coastal...
CGGGCTCTGGAACGGGTAGGAGACCACGCCTGTAACATTGCCGAAAACGTGATTTTCATGGTGAAGGGTGAGGATGTACGCCATACGCCGATGGAAGAGACGGAGCGGGTGGTGGGGCGCTAGCGTAAGCGCCAAAATTAATCTAACCGGTAGCTCCTTTTTTTAATGAAGCAACATAAATTTTTAATTTGAAAAGTTAAGAGTCAAGCCGTTGAACAGGTGTCTTGGCATGACGTCTTAACTCTACCGGATCACTAATGGGCCTCCAAAAGCTTCATTAAAGATAAGGTCGCCATGACCTGAAGTCGCTCGCACTGAAAACTCGAATGCGCCGGTTAAAAAAGCTTCGTCGGTTTCTAAATTATTGAGAATTAGATCCATTTCGTCCAGCGACCATGATGCCCATAAGTGGGTTGCAGCGTTATCATGATTAGGTGGCGCAATAGTGACAGCGACCGACTTCCATTCCGTACTGTTGGAATGAGCGGATACGTGCAACTGCTCGGATTCCCACGCTGAATCGGGCCCGGTGCGTATGAAACGATACTGATCCATACGCTGGGAGTTACTCCTCAAGCGGTATTCTTTATAGAAGGGCGTGGCGATCCACGATGCGTAGTAACCGGGTTTATCGGCGGTCATGGCATTGTGGCCAGGTAGGAGTTCTTTGGTAAAAGCCCTTTCGTCTAAGCAAGCTAATTCTGGTTTTTGCGTTTGGTGACCGAATTGAAGGGCGCTGGTGATAGGCAGCATCTTTGAATCCATCCATCCCCACGCGCCGGCCAATTGGTGCGTCATAGGTTGCGCACTGGTGGCGACAAGCTGGTTATTACCGGGCCGCGAAAAGCATCGCGACTCGCCTTTCAGCGAGAGCAGGTTGCGGTCGAGAATCGCAATGTTCGGCTCTATTATGGTGAGTAACCGATGCCGGTTAACCCGACCAGCCATTTGCACGATAGACGCCGCGCTTGATGGCTCGATTATGGCCCAGTCGAAATCGTGATCGCGCCCGACTTCTTCAACCGGCGTGGCCACAACCACAAAGGTGATATCAGACTCTGGCGCTTTATCCAGAATGGCGCGAATGTGCGGGTGGTTAACGGGTTGGGATGCGCTTTCAGAGCGATTAAACAAGTCATCAAAGAGTTGTTCCTTCATCCAGCGCCGTCCTTTGAGATCCTGCGCATGATAAGCCGTAACGTATATACCGTTTCCGCACAACGCTGCGGCTAACTCGACACAGGGCCTGATGTTGGCCACGCGAACCACACCAAAAGATACTCGCTTGCCAGTACGTTCATCGTTCCATCCATGGCTTTTATGCAACCGATGAATAGAGCTTGTTACTGCGTTTGCCATAGCCATTATCGGGTAAATATCAGCGGTGGGTGGCCGCACAGACTGAATATAGCCCAGCCGGGCTGCAGGCCGGCGCGTCACAACGTCCATCAAACGCTGCACTCGCGCACCATAGCGCTCACCCACACGGCCCGCGACATCCATTTGATGTACCTCCGTCGGTAAAAAATCATCCACAAACCAAACAGGCGCTGTCGTTACCGGTTCTGTTTGTGGAGTTTTCAGGGCGTCCCTCATAGCCACACCGGAAAGATAAGCTGCGGTCAGAGTTCCGACCACCGGTAATGAGAGTGTGGCACTTGATACAATCACGTTGCGATTGAACAGCGCCGATAGCTGCACAACCCGAGCCATGGCAATAAGCGCTTTCGAGTCGTATTGATCGGCCTCATCCAGAATCAGATCGCTTGAGGCTACCCGTAACAACGCAATCACGTGCCGGCCTTGCCGGCTAGGATCACCAGCATCAACAAGGTAATCCGAGGTGGATACAAGCGCCGGCGCCGTAAGCAATTTTTTCACGGGTTTCTGGCGCTTTCGCTGTGTCGAGGTCAGCCACTTATCCAGCCACTCTGGATAACCAACACCGTCGCCACCCACTACGTCACTCTCCAGTTCTGGAAAATCATCGGAACCGCGCTCGCCATCCTCGATACTTGCCCCCGACAGCTCATAAGCGGATATTGCAAACCGATCCCCGATAACCGTGGCCACCTCTGACGGCATTAATCCGGATTGTCTTTTTAAACTGCTCGCAGTCTGTAGTGTTAAAGATCGCAAATTAAGCGCAATGGATAGTCTTAATGGCGCGCTCTCGGGTACGAGAGCATTTGCTATTTTGATGTTCGCTAGCGTTTTCCCAGAGCCTGTGCCAGCCATATTAAATACAAGGTTACCCAATTGCGCGTCACTTACGCTCCGCGCCATTGTTTCGGCGGCACGATCTTGCCAGGAAAACCGGTCAATACCGGAGGAAACCCGAAGTTGCGCACGACTCCCTTCGGTCAGCCCTTCAAATTCATCGTTCAAAGTGGCTATTCGGTGAACCCACCGACCGGCCATTCGCCCGACATTTTCCAAATGCCAATCCAACGGTTGATCCAAGGCTCGTCGCTGGCTTGCGTGGCCGCGAGACGGTAGCGGCTTGGTGTTGGCATACAATGTGGCTTTTACATCACGTTTAGCCACTGTTCCCGGATAGCGCTGACTGGACACCTCATGGTCAGCAGCAATCAGCGCCGCCCTGGCGATAAGGGCAATGCCGCGGGCATAGTGCGGATTATCTCCGTAATCCTCATTGCGCTTTAAAACGCGCTTTGTGAGCGACCACAACCGTTTCTCGGTATCCACTTTGAACGTGGCATTGTCGGGCACATTGCGATACAGCGAATCTGGCTGATCGCGCACAAGCTCCTGCGAAGTTCGAACGTGCGCTGACCCGCCGGGTGTATCCTCAACTTTGGGCGGTTTATCTGTTAGATTGCGGGCGTCCACGCCCAACAACCCATGATGGGTCAGGGTGCAAAAATCGAGGGCGTTACGAATATTCCTGACAGGATTTGCGGGCAAGCCCTTCAATAACTGCGGTTGCGCGTCAGGCCGCACGGCTGGAAAGGATTCATGCAGGCGTGGCGGATTATCAGCGCTTTCAGTCACACTAGGGCCGTCACGCTCCCAATGTGCCATAGCGTCACGCCAATGCTCAAACACCACCAGGGACACCCATTCATGCCGAACGCGGTCACGGATAAAACATGAGCCACCCTTAGCGGAGGTGGTGAGTTTGTTCTGAAACTGCAAGGTGGCCTTGCCAATATCGTGATTGAAGCCGGAACATTGAGCCACTAGCGCTGCGGTGCGAACCCAAGGGGCAATAGGCGCCGGTGCTCTACGCTTGTGCGCGACCGCAACAGCGCCGTTAGCACCGAACTGGTCGCGCCGACCAACCGTCCAGATAAGATTCATTGACCGAGTGCTATTGTTCCGGTAACAGGCGACGGCGGTATGCCGCGTAGCACCTTGGCGCACCACTCGGTAAACATCGTCTAGCGCCTCTTTGGTAATCGGCGTATTCCAGGTTTGCTTGCCGATTCGGATGGCGTAGCGGTCTAAAACGCGCCGAACACGGCTAATGGACTTCTTCTCACTCATGCATACAAAGGTAACAAACATCAGGTTAACTCCACGCCGACGACAGGCGGCCAGATCAACGATCCCGGGCTACCCTGCTGATTATCCGATGAAACAGCCCCACAAAAACGCGCCTTGAAAAAGAACAGGGTGGCTGTGTCCATAAATTTACGTCCAAGATGATCAAGGCCGAGTTCACGGCTTATAACCAAACGCTGACTCTCACTGTATTGGCTATTCAATGTGACGCGATAAGGGCGAATCAACTCGCGGCCATAAGTAAGGTCATTGATCACGTTCGTTACGCGGCGATACTCGGCGTTCTGGTACAACGACTCGACAAACAGTATACGGAACAAAACAAAGGTTTTAAGCGGCGGCGGTGAGCCATGTGAGTAGTGGCGCAGAGCCTCGTAGTCGTAACACGAAACAGCCAAGTGATCGCCAAGCAGACGCAAATACATAGGGTAGACGATACGATCACGTGGCTGATCATCCACATTCAGTTTGACGTAGTTGATTCCAACAGCCTGGCTTCGGCACAGGGCAAACAATAACGATGTGTAATCTATTTCATCCGGCACACGCAAGGCGGTTTGGGGTTCGTCAAAGGTGGGCGCCACGAAAGCGCCATCGTTCCACACAGCGCCGCCACGGTGCTGCGCTTCAATCATGGGGAATCCATTTTGATTTCTTGATGGACCAGACCGTTCTCGTAGCTCATTTAAAATCGCATTACCGTTCACGCATGGGTATTTTTGCTGTAATTCATTTGGCCTCACGCAAACCAGTTTTCGCGGTTTGTCGTGGTCAATAAAGTCGGCGAACTGCTCCCGCAGCAAGCTCATGCGCCTGCTTGCCGCGCCCGGCGCCAGACAAAACGCATCGGCCAGACTTTTTTGCTGTAACTCGCCAGCGTAAAACAGCCGCCTTGCCGCAAAAGTCACTATTTGGAACGGAAGCTGAAGCATAAATAATCCAAGGCTATTTTTTCAGATGATTCGTTACAGCATATCTCTAATGATCCACGCGGGGTAGTCTGTATGGAAATAGCGACTGGAAGAACGATATGTCACGGGATAATGCACAGGGCAACAGTCAGCAAGCATCCTTGTTTGCCAACGATCAAAAAACCGCTACCGACAATTCGCCAGCAAAGGCCCCGAAAGTCAAAGACGTGCCAATAGAGCTGACGCAGCCCGACAACCCGGCAGAATTTGCGCACGAGTGGATGCGCCATCTGCAAGCCTTGTATTTCCACTACTCTTTCAAGGTGGTAAACAGCAAAGCCAAGGAAGGTGGAGCCCGCCTGGGTAAAGCCCATGCCCTTAAGCTGCCCCATCTTTCGGGCAGAACACTGCTTGCGGACCGGCTAAGCACAGGTTCTGGCGAAGGCATTGAACTGGACTATATCAAGCAGGACACGACAAAACCTGTCGGAGTGCTTCGGTATTGGCTTGGTGATACTGCAGGGGTTAAATCTGCCGTAGAGCTGCCGGTTCGTGAACGCCAGCAGGTAGTTGATCTTTACCAAGCCATGAGCCGGGGTGAGCTTCCAGACGCTCAGGTTCCAAACCCGCTACCGATTCGGGTTAAGCAACTCCTGCTTCCCAGAGAAAACGGCGAGTTCGTATCCGTTACCCCGCTTCCCAGCTTGCAAGTGGCCTCCGATATTAGCCATTACTGTCGCGAACTCAGCAACACGAAATTTGATATCCGCAAGCAACTCAAAGACACAAAGCGTACGAATGAAGAAAAATCCGAGTTGTTACAAAAGCTTGAAGATTTGCCGAGATTCGGGATGGTCAAAAAGCTGCCTGTAGGTGGGGCAAAGCCAAATAACGTCGGTAGTAAAGCGTTCGTGCTCACTCGACCGGTGGTATTCGACAACCTTCCTCAGTCCTCCAAAGAGCAGCGTGCTGCGTTCGGAATTGCTTATAACGGGGTCCGATTTTATATACCCAAAGTTCTAGTTCAGCATTACGAGGCGTTTTTGGAAAAAACGCGTGGCACCGGTGAGCGCACGTCAATTTGGGGCGCAAAAAATGTCGAAGCCGAAATTCCATACCTCAAAGTAATAGCCGGGTCCTGGATCAATCAGGCGGGTCGGGCTCGAAAATTAATAGAGCAACACGCGTCTGAATTACCTACACCTTTGCCATTCACCGACAAAACCGACGGTTCACGCTTTGAAGCGTGGCTGAACCCGGCACTTCGCTCGCCAAATTGGTTAAAAAAAGAAGCGCGAACACTTGCAAAGGCACTGCAAAATTATTCCTTGGGCATTAACGAACAGGGCCAGAACCTAACGCTTGGGCTGGATGACACAGACACCGGGCGCATCGCACATTCGATCATTACCTGGGGGCTACTGTGACTAAATACCTGATTCTTCCTCATCTTGAAGTGTCGAGGGCAAACGCGCTTGCAGCCGGTGGGATAATTTCGCTGGTGCCGGCCATGGCGGCATCGCTCATGGGCACGGCTTTTTCCTTGCGCACAGGCATCATCGTTGAAGGAGTGATGTTGATACACCACAGCGCAGAGTTGCTGGCGGATAAGCACCTGGACAAATACAGCACCGATCAAGATTACTGGCTCTTGAGTATGAAGGGGGCAACACTTTTTGACGGAATCGACGCAGCAGGGAAACCCACCGGTAATACGCTTGGCAGCAACGCATCGCAACCAAACGCGCACATGAACGGCCATTGGAGCATCGTATTCAAGCTGGCGCCAAACCAAGCTGAAACGCCGGATGGCATCATCGAGCGCGATGCGGCGACTTTCTTACTGCACGGAGCCCGGCTGGCTGGCGGTCAAATCGTAGATTACGGCGCCCCTGTGGTAACCGATGAGATGCCCGGCATTATGGGACAGTCAACGCCAGTTGAAGAAGGTAAGCCTATTGCGCCCTCAGTGCTCGAAAAGACAGTTCATGGTGGCTTTGTGCTGACCGACGACACTCATACGTTAAACGAACCGGATTCCACGAAAGGCCGCACAGAGCGCCTTTTACTGGCAGCCCTTGGCCGCCCCGATAAAAGTACACACCAAGGCCCCAAATCTGAGTTTGATTCTGAATCCGAATCTGAAATCAAGACCAAGATCGCCGAAACCAGTCGCCACCGATGGGTGTCGCCGGCTGTTTTAGGCTATGGCCTGGTATCACCATTGAGCGAAAATCAGGGCAGTCGTGAAAACTGTCTGCACGCGCTCTGCGAACCCCTCATTGGTTTGGTGGAACTTCAAAGCATCCGACAAGCCATCAAGAAGAAGATCAACTTTAACGATTTATTCTGGTCCCCGACCTGGATTACCGACGACACATTTTTAATCACCCAGCCCAACCATTGTTACGAGGTTTAACTCATGACCACTATATTGAAGAAATTGCCAGCTGTTGCCAGCTTCAACCGTGCCAGTGTTATTTCTGACGGCCGATTTTTCAGCATCATGAGCAGCGGTGAAGAGCGCGACATTCCCGTAATTCGTCACGGAATTCGTGGCACCCAAAACACACCCTCATCCAAAAAAGGCGCTGACAAGAACGTATCGAATATCCAGATCACCGAATCCGCGAAGACAGACGTTGCCAGCTCTGCGTTCGGCGTAGAATTCATGTTTCGGTTTCTACCCCTTGGGGAAACGTTAAGCGCTTGCTCTGGCGAAAGCGCCGCTGCCTTCAGAGATGGCGTTAAACAGTTTGCTGCTTCGTGTGAAAACAGCGACGGCTTGAAAGAAGTTAGCAGAAGATTTGCGCGAAATATTCTTAATGGTCGTTGGCTGTGGCGCAACCGAACCCTGAGCGACAAAATCACCATCTCGGTTGAGAGCCCGGTGCTCACATTGACAGACGTTGACGCCTTTAGCAGCAGTTTGTATAGCTTTAACGATTACTCAGATGGTGAGCAAGCTTTGGGCGAAAAAATCGCGGAAAGCCTGTCAGGAAAAGGGGTTACGTCCTTTCAGGTACGCGCGATTGTTGATATGGGATTCAAAGCATCGATGGAAGTGTACCCCTCACAAAATTACGTTCAAGAAAAGCCAACTGGCTTTGCTCGCCCGCTCTACAAAATTGGAAGCGCGGAACCCCTGAATGCTGCCGGCAAAGGAACGGACAAGGCACAAGCGTTCAACGATGTCCGAAAAATGGGCATTGCCGCTTTGCGCGATCAAAAAATCGGTAATGCTCTCCGTACAATTGACACATGGTACCCAGCCGCGGAATTGAACGACGATCTGCCCATATCCGTAGAACCGGAAGGCGCTAATCTGGACAAAATGACGTTCTTCCGAAATGAGAAAAGTGGCACCACTGCATTTGTGTTAGCACCCCGCCTTGGCGAGATTGATCCAGACACCCCTGAAGGCATGTTCATGATCGCTGCACTGATACGCGGTGGCGTTTACAGTGAGAAAAAGAAGAAGGATGATTAACGGGTGGAGCGCGATATGCAAAAGTATATGGACATTGATATCCGAGTTGTCGCTGGCGCGCTAGTGCCTGTTGTTGCGTCCCAGATCGTGAAAGTGGTCCATCATTTTATGGCCAACAGCGATACCGAGATAGCACTGGCACTGCCATTAATGAAGACAGGCGAATACAGGCAAGTTGGGGAGCGCATACGCCTTTACGCAAAAGACAGGCCTGAACTTGACGAGTTGGCAGACATGTTGGAAGGCAACAGCAGCGTGAAAGATCACATTGCCGTGAAGCGCATTAAATCGTGTCCTGAAAACCCCGAGTGCTGGGTCGCTTACACCCGGCACCGCCATCCTCGCAAAAGTGATGCTAAGTGGCGAGCTGAAGTGTCAGACAAGCTAACGCAAATGCCGGTAATCTATGTGCGATCAATCAAGCAGCCTGATCTGCGATTCGGTTTAGGAGTGGTGCGATTCACGTCTGACCATCGGTCAGACAGTCCAGGCAAGCTTAATGGGTATGGGCTTTCCTCGCGAGCTGCGCCTTACTGGTTGCCAGAGGTATCATGAAATCACTGCCGCATAGTGGCCGCCCCCGAGCGGTTGCGTTGAGCAAACGCGCAAATGTGTTTTATCTGGAACGCTGCAAAGTTATTCAGAAAGACGAGCGAGTTGTTTACCTTACGGATACCGGGCAAAACATCGAAAAGCTGTTCAATATACCGGACAAAAATACGCTTTTTCTTTTGCTTGGAACCGGAACATCCATTACCAATTCCGCCATGCGCAAGCTGGCGGAATCTAATGTAATGGTAGGCTTCTGCGGGTCGGGTGGGTCACCGCTAATAGGCGCGTTAGACGCCACATTTATTTTGCCGCAAGACGAATACCGACCAACAGAATACGCACAGCGCTGGTTCAAGCTTTGGTCATGCGATGACAAAAGGCTTGAACTCGGAAAGCATCTGCTTGAAACACGTTTGCAATGGACAGAGGTAGCGTGGAAAAAACGACGAATCACCTTGCCTGGCTCATTACTAGCGGATATCAGGAGCAGGCTGAAAACGAGCGAATCAGCCACCCATATACTCACTGTGGAGGCAATATGGGCAAAAAAATTGTACGCACTGCTAGCGCGAGAATATGGAGTTGAGTTTCGTAGAGACGAGGGCGAGAGAAAGTCTGGCTCACAAGGCGAAATTGTGAATAGCTTGATCGATCACGGAAATTATTTGGCGTATGGGTATTCCGCGGCGGTTCTGCATGGGTTGGGTATTCCATTTGCTCTGCCAATACTCCATGGCAAAACCCGGCGCGGTGGTCTGGTTTTCGATATTGCTGATCTAATCAAAGATCAACTTGTACTTCCACTCGCGTTCGAGATTAGTAGCGAGGAACGGAATATCGCTCAAGCAGATAAGAAATTACGTGGATCGATTATTGATACCGTAGACCGAGAGCGGCTGGTATCGAAATTGTTTGACGAAATTAAGATGATGACGACCCTGTAAATCTGTGCATCATTCAACTGTCTGTTATTAAAGATTTAAAATGATTTCCGCCAAAAGTATGTTTTTTAATGGTGAGTTGGCGCAAGCTCTTTAAAAACATAGGTTTTATGACAATATAAAACAGTTCACCGCCGCACAGGCGGCTTAGAAAAGCAGGCCAGCGGCATCGCGGGTTGGATTGCAGTTCACCGCCGCACAGGCGGCTTAGAAAGGGCGAAACAACCAGGCGCTGCACGTCGAAGTGTTCACCGCCGCACAGGCGGCTTAGAAAAGATGTCGACTCGTTTCGTGAGTCACTCGGCAGTTCACCGCCGCACAGGCGGCTTAGAAAGATAGACTTTTGCCCGAGACAGACCAAGGTAGGTTCACCGCCGCACAGGCGGCTTAGAAATGACTCCGCTGGTGCCTTCTTGGCCTTCACAGGTTCACCGCCGCACAGGCGGCTTAGAAAATAGCCGATCGTAAGCTTGCCCACGATGTCACGTTCACCGCCGCACAGGCGGCTTAGAAAAGCATGAAACCGGCTTCGGCTTCGCTGATGCCGTTCACCGCCGCACAGGCGGCTTAGAAAACGTTACAGCCTGCTTCGTGCGCACACGCAGCGTTCACCGCCGCACAGGCGGCTTAGAAAATCTTCCAGCAGCACACCCAGGCGTTTCTTGAGTTCACCGCCGCACAGGCGGCTTAGAAAACGGGTGCTTATCAGCAAAAAAGGCCGTGAGTGTTCACCGCCGCACAGGCGGCTTAGAAAAGTTCAATACCTGATGAATGGATGTTGGGTGGGTTCACCGCCGCACAGGCGGCTTAGAAATGGGTATGCCACGCCTGCTGGGCTTCAAGCGCATTCACCGCCGCACAGGCGGCTTAGAAAATCCAACAGCGACTGAATCATCGGCGCGGAAAGTTCACCGCCGCACAGGCGGCTTAGAAATGACCAGTGGTTAGTGCGCTGCACTGAATGCCGTTCACCGCCGCACAGGCGGCTTAGAAAAGTAGCTCGCTATCTGGGGCGCCGGTTTCAGCGTTCACCGCCGCACAGGCGGCTTAGAAATTGTTAACGCTTTGAGTGAATTTACCGGTTACGTTCACCGCCGCACAGGCGGCTTAGAAAGGGCAGGCCGTAGTCAGCATCACTCGCGATGGGTTCACCGCCGCACAGGCGGCTTAGAAAAGCGCCCGGCGAAGCTGGCTCAGCATCACGCCGTTCACCGCCGCACAGGCGGCTTAGAAACAAATAAAAGTGGAGGCGGGGGCAAACCTTACGTTCACCGCCGCACAGGCGGCTTAGAAAAAAAGCGTTAAATGCCGGTTGTGTCCATTTTTGTTCACCGCCGCACAGGCGGCTTAGAAAAGGACAAACGGAACAACAAACGCCGATTGACTGTTCACCGCCGCACAGGCGGCTTAGAAAAAGATTGACCAGCAGGTAGGCTGGCATAAAACGTTCACCGCCGCACAGGCGGCTTAGAAATGTTTGAAGAGGCGGCTGGAATAGAGGTTTGAGTTCACCGCCGCACAGGCGGCTTAGAAAAGGAGGCAGCGCCGGTGAGCTATTACCAGTATGTTCACCGCCGCACAGGCGGCTTAGAAAACACCGGCACACAGGAATTTCTGGAGTCGGAAGTTCACCGCCGCACAGGCGGCTTAGAAAAGATGCCAGAAACTCGGCCGTCTGCGCTTCGAGTTCACCGCCGCACAGGCGGCTTAGAAAACTTTCTCAATGTCTGAAAGTGACAGGCGGGCGTTCACCGCCGCACAGGCGGCTTAGAAATGAACATCGGGCTGGATGCCGACAGCTTCGCCGTTCACCGCCGCACAGGCGGCTTAGAAATACGGTATAGATTTCTTCCCAGCCCTCGCCGGGTTCACCGCCGCACAGGCGGCTTAGAAAATTTCATGGAAAATGCCTTTGATCGTTCCAGTGTTCACCGCCGCACAGGCGGCTTAGAAAGATGAGGCCCGCCAGCTCCGGGCGTTCAACGCGTTCACCGCCGCACAGGCGGCTTAGAAATTGCGGCCGCCGCGTCGGCGTGATGGCGCTTTTTTTCACCGCCGCACAGGCGGCTTAGAAAATCTACACCGGGCAAGACGCAATCGATGTTGGGTTCACCGCCGCACAGGCGGCTTAGAAAACGGCAAACGCGGTGGAGCTGGATGCGGTGTTGTTCACCGCCGCACAGGCGGCTTAGAAAATCGCCGAGGCGCACATGTGGGCGGTTGATTTGTTCACCGCCGCACAGGCGGCTTAGAAACACGGAACCGGTGCGGGCGCTGGTGGTGGTGTGTTCACCGCCGCACAGGCGGCTTAGAAATCGCACAGTGCGTAATGCTCACCCTGCTTACGGTTCACCGCCGCACAGGCGGCTTAGAAATGACCGGGTTCACCCCACCGACCCTGCCCATGGTTCACCGCCGCACAGGCGGCTTAGAAAGAAACGGTGGCTCGTTATCGTGGTCTGGATGTGTTCACCGCCGCACAGGCGGCTTAGAAATACTAGAAATGGCCGCAGTCCTACTCATCGGCGTTCACCGCCGCACAGGCGGCTTAGAAAGTGGTATCGCTGACCGCCTGGGCCATAGCCCCGTTCACCGCCGCACAGGCGGCTTAGAAACAATCACTTAGCGGTCAATATAGCTCAAAAACGTTCACCGCCGCACAGGCGGCTTAGAAATTCGGATGGATGGCCCCCATCAATGACTACCTGTTCACCGCCGCACAGGCGGCTTAGAAAACACTTCCGCGAATTGCTCCATCTCGTTGTCAGTTCACCGCCGCACAGGCGGCTTAGAAAATATCTGGGATTCAAGCTCAGCCACTCGGGCCGTTCACCGCCGCACAAGCGGCTTAGAAAAATTCTAAACTCACACTCAGTCCCAACAGGCGGTTCACCGCCGCACAGGCGGCTTAGAAAGCATCGACGCCGGCCATTACCGATCCGTGGGCGTTCACCGCCGCACAGGCGGCTTAGAAAATCCGGCAAACAATGTCTTCCCCTTGTCGTGTGTTCACCGCCGCACAGGCGGCTTAGAAAGATAAACCCGCAGGCGTAGCCCATTGCGGCGTATTCACCGCCGCACAGGCGGCTTAGAAACATTGCAAGCGCTTCAGGACGCCGTGAGGCTCGTTCACCGCCGCACAGGCGGCTTAGAAATGTGCGCAGTGCTGTAGTCGTTCGCACAGATTGTTCACCGCCGCACAGGCGGCTTAGAAATCAATTGTTCCCGCCGCAGTGAATGCCATTTTTTTCACCGCCGCACAGGCGGCTTAGAAACTACACCCCGCCGGGCAACCAAGTGGCGGATTGTTCACCGCCGCACAGGCGGCTTAGAAATAACCAGGGAATGAACTAATGGACTTCGCACTGTTCACCGTCGCAGTCGTTCGTTTTTCCGGTTAGATAGGCCACTCCTAATAGCTCAACTGGTTTATTGTCGCGTGGGGTTCATTCGCCTGAAAGATAAAACCTGGATAAATTCCGCCTGTACAAAAAAAGTCGCAGATTCCCTCAATTCGAACGGATATGACTTTTCTGGTCAAACGAAACCCCAACACTCAAATCTCAAATCTCTTCCGGCTGGCCAAACAAGTACCCCTGAAAATTCTGGCATCCATGATTCGCCAGCCAGTTTCTCTGCTCTTCCGTTTCTACCCCTTCGGCAATGACCTCCAGATTTAGCCCCTTGGCCAGCCCGATTATGGACTCCACAATGGCGGAGCTTGCCAGGTTGTTCGTTACCTCACTTATAAACGACTGATCTATCTTGATCTGATCCAGAGGCAATCGGTTGAGATAGCTCATCGAAGAATACCCTGTGCCAAAGTCGTCCAACGAAAAACGAACGCCCATAGAACGGAGACGATTCATCATCTCGGTGATCCGCTCGGGGTCATTCATTAGCAGGCTCTCGGTCACCTCAAGTTTCAGCA
>Ga0314777_100193_pt1 | contig 12769 bp, 10 predicted proteins | sample MetaTCB42018_FD_205648 | JGI IMG/M metagenome (GOLD analysis project Ga0314777, IMG submission 205648) | Metatranscriptome of cryopeg brine viral communities from Beaufort Sea near Barrow, Alaska, United States - CB4 2018 (Metagenome... | ecosystem: Environmental > Aquatic > Marine > Coastal...
GCATTTTTTTGTTGAAGTAGGTGTGTTGGCTAAACGGGTCAACCAACACACCTGTTTCGCATAATTATTCTTAATGTTTTCAATATTATTTCTCTAGGATACAAGTCACACCTTGACCACCAGCGGCACAAATAGATATAAGAACACGACCAGAACCTTTTTGGTCCAATAATTTAGCAGCAGTGGCTAAAATACGACCACCAGTTGCGGCAAATGGATGTCCGGCAGCCAATGATGAGCCATTAACGTTCAGCTTGCTACGGTCAATAGAGCCTAATGGCGCATCAAGCCCTAGGCGCTCTTGGCAGAAAGTGTCATCTTCCCAAGCGGCTAATGTTGATAACACTTGTGAGGCAAATGCTTCATGAATCTCATAAAAGTCGAAGTCTTGTAAGCCAAGACCAGCACGCTCAAGCATACGCGGTACAGCGTAAGCTGGTGCCATGAGTAGGCCTTCTTTATTACCAGATTTACCAATGAAATCAACGGCAGCGGTTTCTTGATGCACAATATAAGCAAGCGGTTTGAGGCCGTGCGCTTCTGCCCATTCATCATTAGCCAATAGCACACAAGAGGCACCATCCGTTAATGGGGTAGAGTTAGCAGCAGTCATGGTTGGATTGGCATTCTTTTTACCAAACACTGGCTTGAGCTTACCCAGCTTCTCAAGAGTAGAATCTGGACGCAGGTTATTGTCACGAGTCAGGCCTTTATATGGCGTGATTAGATCATCAAAAAAAGCCTTCATCATAGGCACGTGCTAGATTCTTATGGCTGTTAAACGCCAGCTCATCTTGATCTTCACGGCTGACATTCCACTCAAGCGCAGTTATTGCTTGATGATCACCCATTGATAGCCCCGTACGTGGCTCACCATTTTGTGGAGAATCGATTAAGTCTTTTGGATTAAGGCCCATTAGAGCTTGCAGACGTTGCTTGGTATTCTTAGCGGCACCTAGTTTAATAATAACTTTACGTAGGCCATCGCCGATAGCGATAGGGGCATCTGATGTGGTGTCAACACCGCCAGTAATGGCTGAATCAATGATGCCAAGTGCGATTTTGTTGGCAGAGGCAAACGTTGCTTGTAGACCAGTACCGCAAGCTTGTGAGATGTCATAAGTCGGGGTATGCGGGTCTAGAGCGGTATTGAGTGCCGACTCACGGGTTAAGTTGATGTCGCGGCTTAGCTTCATTACTGCACCAGCGACGACTTCGCCCAGTTGCTCGTCTTGTAAGTTATAGCGTTCAATCAGACCATTAAGCGCGGTAGTAAGCATATCAATATTGCTAGCATCGGCATACGGGCCGTTTGAGCGAGCAAATGGAATACGGTTTCCACCTAAGATAGCGACGCGATGCTGGCCTGAAATGAGTTTGGTATTACTGGTTTTTTTAGCAGCGGTACGCGTTTTTTTGACCGCGGATTTGTCAGACTTTTTATCATTGTTGCTTTTGTCAGTGCTGTCTTTATCAGTGCTAGCTTTCTTAGAGTCAGCCGCTTTCTCTACTGATTTTTCGCTATCTTTTTCAGTAACGTTGTTTTCTTTGGTATTGTCATCGAGATCAGCAGCTTGTGAATTGGCAGTAGTATCGAATTCGTTGAGCTCTTTAAGTTCATCGGACTCCTCAATCAAGTCCTCTTTAAGCTTGGCTTTTTTCTGCGCTTGTTCATCAGTTTGACTGTTTGCTTTATCACTATCCATTGATTTGCCTTCAGCATCGACAATATCAGTGGCCTGTTTGAGCTCAGTGATGGAGTCATAATGCCCGTTGCTGTCTTTATCCTTATTCTTATTTTGGTTGCTAGTGTTTTTATTGTCAGTTAGTGTGCTGTTTTTTTTAACAACAGTGCTTTCAATGACAGGGCTATTCTTTTCGTTAGTCATAAAATTGTCCTTAAAATGTATAGATGAAAATGTAATAGAAGAACAGCTGCGATAAGTAAAATATGCTATTAATATATAAGATGGTAGCTGTTTATTATAATAACTTTTACCGTGTTATTGTATGTCTTTAGCAAGTCAAGTAACGGTTACTTACTTTTAGACAGAGTTTCAGTACATAATAAATAGGTCAGTAGCGCTTATTGACATTGCATCAGAGTATATTTGATAATAGATTGTTATCAATGCCTATCGTAATTATAACTTATAGGTTTTATCTTAACATAAGCGTTAATTTTTTAAATATAGAGAAGGTAACTGTAGGGTCTAAAGATTATTGTGGTCTACTGGTTTGTCTACAGATCTTTATAGAGATTACTGGCTTTTGGACTTGTTTACGACGGGCGTGTATAGTTAAGACAGTTTGATAGCTATTTATTGAATACTAATAACTTTTAATAACTATAATGGCTATGAACCTTTATACATAGGCCCCTATAATAAGCCCATATAACAAGTACCTATATTGAGTAATAAGTGCCTATGTTAAGCGCTTAAGCACCTTGTTGGGCACTTTGTTAGGCGCATTATTGTTAGGCGCATTATTTTTTTATTTACCCTTATTTTAATTTAACCGCTAACTACAGGAATATATTATGTCAGACCGTTATGGTGATTTTGTTCAGTCTTCTATTGGTAAAAAAGTCGCGAAGAACTTAGGTTTACCCTTACCCGTAAATCTTGATCGTTTCGAAAGTGGTCAGCGTTTGGTTCGAGGCAGCGTACTTGTTGGTTCAGCCACAGGTGATGATAAACGTATCAGTGAATCAGTTGCTCGTATTTTTTCGGATCTACATGCCGAAGTATTCGTTAATAGCTCTGATAGCATCAAGGACGCTCTCGCCGATGCAGATATTGAAGCAAAAGCCAATACTGGCGGTGATGATAAGTTCAAAGTATTATTATTTGATGCCAGTAATATCAGTAACGCTGATGAGCTTAAACAGGTTTATGAGTTCTTTCACGCGGTTGCACGCCGCGTTGAGAGATCAGGTCGCGTCATCATTATCGGTCGTCCGCCTGAAGCTATTGATGATATCGAAACCGCACTTGCCCAGCGTGCCCTTGAAGGTTTTGTGAAATCTGTTGGTAAAGAATTTAAACGCGGTATTACGGCGCAGCTCATTTATGTCGCTGAAGGCGCTGAGCAAAATCTTGACTCAACGCTCCGCTTCTTTACCTCAGCGCGCTCCGCTTATGTCTCAGGGCAAGTGGTACGTGTCGGTAAGGGCAATGCTGTTGACGTCGATTGGACGCAGCCGCTAGGTGGAAAAACCATGCTGGTCACTGGCGCAAGCCGCGGTATCGGTGAAGCAATTGCCCGGTTATTGGCTCGTGAAGGCGCCCATGTGATTTGTCTGGATGTACCGCAGCAGCAAGCTGACTTGCAAAAAGTTGCTAGTGAGATTAGTGGCTCAGCATTGATGCTCGATATCACCGATGCTGCCGCTGGGGAAGAAATAGCAGATGCTGCTGAAAAACGTGGTGGTCTTGATGCTGTTATTCATAATGCTGGCGTGACTCGTGATAAGACGCTCGCTAATATGGATGAGAAAAAATGGGATATGGTCATCAATATTAACCTTGCTAGTATTGCTAAGCTTAATCATTACATGCTTGCCAATGATGTTCTAAAAGATGACGCGCGTATTGTTTGCGTATCGTCAATTTCAGGTATTGCTGGTAACCTAGGCCAGACTAACTATGCGACCTCTAAAGCAGGTGTCATAGGGCTGGTAGAGGCAACGGCTAAACAGTTAGAGAACAATGCAAAAGGTATGACCATTAATGCGGTAGCGCCAGGCTTCATCGAAACTCAAATGACCGAAGCGATTCCATTTGCGATTCGCGAAGCGGGTCGCCGTATGAACTCAATGAGCCAAGGTGGGTTGCCAGTAGATGTCGCCGAAACGATTGCATGGTTTGCTTCACCTGCTTCAGGTGGTCTAAACGGCAATACCGTCCGCGTTTGTGGTCAAAGCCTACTGGGTGCTTAGTTTTAGTCTGGCTGTAACAGTGTGGTTAAAACAGATCGGTATTATCAATATATATTAAGTTCTGTTCACAACATTGAATGATGCTAAATATCTGATTTTATTGTAAATTTTCAATTTAGCTCACATATGCTTACGAAAAAATTGCTAATAAATTGTAATAAAGCTGCCCAAGGGTGGCTTTTTTATGATAAAAACACAGGCCTAACAAACTAAATTAGTAGTTGTCATTTTTATATTCGCTTATACCGTTGATTGGACTTATCGTGTTATCCATCGTTTAACAAAATGCTGTAAAATAGCCACTCAATAGCCCATGGATGCGCTAAGAAAATTTGCTCAAGCCCCACTTAGGATAGATTTATGTCAGATAAACACTATGATGCGTTGCCAAAAGCGCATACCACCTACGCCAATATTATCAAAAGCTTATTGCCTATCGGTGACAACGCTAAAGTCGGTAAAGATGAGTTGCCACAAGCAACTTACTATGTGGACGATCTGCACATTGATCAAAGTAACCTTCAGGATTATCGTAAAATATGCGGTTTTGCTGATGATGGGAAAATACCTGTCACTTACTTTTCGGTGCTGTCACAGGCGCTGCAAATGAACATGATGGTCAAAGAACCGTTTCCCTTTGCGATGTTAGGTCTAGTACATGTAGACAATAGCGTCACTCAGTATCGTCCTATTGGCGAGCGTGAGACGGTTGCGATGTCGGTGACGTTTGATAATTTGCGCGATCACGCCCAAGGTCAGCAGTTTGATTTTGTCACGACTATCAAGTCACATGAAGACGTGATTTGGCAAGGAACATCCACCTATTTATCACGCAGCAAAAAACCTGACAGCAGCACGAGCACCAAAAGCGCCCCGCGTCCGGTGACTGTTAAGCCGATGGTCGATGAAGAAGGGGTGCATAGCATCTTTGAAGTGCCTGAAGATATTGGCCGCCGTTATGCCTTTGTTTCTGGTGATTTTAATCTTATCCACTTACACCCCCTATCAGCGCGCGCGTTTGGGTTTCCTAAAGCCATTGCACATGGTATGTGGTCAAAGGCTAAGTGTTTGGCGATGATGGGTGAGTTACCGGATGCTTGTACAGTTGAAGTGTCATTTAAATTGCCTATTTTCTTGCCAGCAGAAGTGGAGCTAATCGCTGAACCGATAGCGGCACTTGAGAGCGTAGAAGACAGCTGTAATTTTGGTTTATATAGCGCGAAAAATGATAAACCACATCTTGCAGGTGTTGTTAAGCTGCTCGATGAAGATGAGTAAGTAGCAACACAACTACCCATATAAGTGCCAATATAAGTGCCAACGATTGTCAACCTTTACTTAACCACTATATTTAACTATCAAAATTATGACCATGACTTCACATAAAGATTCTACCAGCCACCAAGATTCCACGAGCACAGCTGTCTCTAATAGCTTATCAGCTCCAACATCTACTACTGATCAAGTAGCCGCTAACGACGTTGAAAGTACTGTGAGTAGCGATAGTGATGTTAATAAGATAAAGCATAGCAAGGACATTGATGCTGATAATGGTATTGACCTTGCAGCCATTCTTGAGCCTTACTTTCGTCCTGATGAACAAACTATTGTATGCGGCGCGCTCGATAGTGACAAAGTTATCGCTTTGGCGAATGCCGGAGTCGAGTTGGTGATTAACTTGCAGCCTGATGATGAGCTAAGTTTTGATGAGGCCGCCGCTGTTGAGCAAGCTGGCATGCATTATCAGCAGTTGCCAATAAGCGGTACTAATGATTTGAAGCAGCTTAAAATCTTAGCATTTGATAGTATTTTGCGGCAATATCATGGCAAAAAAGTAGCTATGCACTGCGGAACTGGTAATCGTGTTGGAGCAGCTATGGCCCTACGGGTAGGCTGGTTACGTGGTCGCAAGATGGAGACGGCTATGGAGCGTGGACGTAGTCATGGTCTGACGATGCCACAGCTGAAACAAGAAGTGCATAACCGTTTGTTAGTGCCACGCTAAATAGTTAGATGTATATTAGGTATGCAGCAGTTATAGTGAATGATATAAAATATAGTTTTTTAGAATAGAAGGCGACCAATAGGTGGCCTTTTTTCATATCAGCAGAGCCTAGTTCTAGGACTTTTTTTGAGGCTTTTACTATTCTAATTAGCAATAGCAGTTAGATTAATAATAAATAAGAGGCAGTCATGACAGACAGCAATACCAATAATTGCCATCAAGATAACAGGCATAAAGACCGCACTGCGACCAATCCTAAAATTCAGCACCGTATGCAGCAGCTACTCACAGATTTGCAGCTGGACGATGCACCAGCTGGCGGGTCGCTAGTGGTTTATCAAGCTGGGAAGTGTATTGCGCAGGCCAGTGTTGGCATGGCGCAGGCAGAATCGCCATGGCAGACCGATACCTTGTCGCTGAACTTCTCTACTGGCAAAGGGGTGCTGGCAACGCTAGTGCATAGTCTAGTAAGTCGTCGATTATTAGACTATGACCTGCCGATTGCCAGCTATTGGCCTGCATTTGCGGCTAATGGCAAAACAAACATTACTTTGCGCGCGGTCATGTCGCATCAAGCCAATCTATTTGCGATAACGTCCATCGATGCGGATAGTGAGACGCTCATTGATTGGGATAAGATGATCACTCAGGTTGCGGGTATGCCGATGACTCAGCCTGACAACTCTCTCTCAGTTGATGCGTCATCTGCTAGTGGCTCATATATCAGTGGCTCATATATCAGTGCTTATAGCGCCTTGGTTTATGGCTGGATATTGGGCGGTTTGATAGAGGCGGTTACGGATATGTCGCTTGCTACAGCACTACGTCATTATCTAACTGAGCCATTAGGTATTGCTGATAGCTGCTACTTTGGTGTGCCCGTTGATAAAGTAGATGATATAGCAAAATTGGTTAAAAATTTCCATGCGACAAAGCAAGACAGCCAGCAACATCGTAGCAAACGTCATAAACCTGTGCTAAAAGCTGAATCCGCGCAGACGCTCAGTACTTATGCCCAGTTGTCCTGTTATCCCTGCTGGCAACAGCAAGCAATGAGCCGCAAGATAGCACCGGTAGATACCAAGCTAAACACAACGCAGATCAACCGTCTGTACTTTGATCATAACCAGCTTAATTTAAAAAACTATAAAGCGGCATTAATTCCTAATGGTCAGCAGGCCATTGACTATTATAGCTCGCAGACCTTACAGGCGGCCATTCCAGCCGCTAATGGTGTCGCTTCCGCACAGGCACTTGCTACTGTCTACGCAATGCTGGCAAATGGTGGCGAGTGGCAGGGGCAAACGCTCATTGATAGCGCAACATTTGCGCAATTATCCGCGCCACAAGTCACTGGTATGGACGCCGTTATGCCCAGTAATATGGACTGGCGCTTGGGTTATCATCGTCTCTTTCATCTTTGCCAAGATAAGCATCAGGTACAGGGAACAAATACCAATGAGCCGGAAGGCTTTGGGCATATGGGCTATAACGGTTCGGTCGCGTGGTGTGATCCAGCGCGGCAATTGTCATTTGCTTTTGTGCACAATTTTGATGTCACTATGCTTAATGATATCCGCCAGTTTGCGCTGACGGAAGCCTTGTTAGAAGTGATAGATACAGAGGCGCTGGATTGATGACAGACGTTAATCGCGCGCCTTTTTTGGTGTCATTTTTAATAGCCATGGTGCACTTAAACCATGGACGAAAATAGATGCCAAAATCACGATAGAGCATACCACCCACAACTTGAGCGCGTCTTCGTCCCCGAAAAAACCTTGATTGAGGGCATAAGACAAGTAATATAAGGTACCAATACCGCGGATACCTAGAGCAGAAATAGCGTATTTTTCGGTACGGTGCATATTCAGCCCTGATAGCGCAATAATGCCGCCAACTGGACGTATTAGTAATAAAAACGTAAAGCTGACGATATAGACTCGCCATGTCAGCTCGACCCCAGACTGCAAGCCCTGACCAATAAACATACCAAAAACTATCAGCACCAAGGACATTAATAGACCCTCTGATTGCTCAGCGAAATCATGTAGTTTTTGGTGATAGTCGTGTTCACACTCTGAACGACGAAATGCAAAGGCGGCGACAAACACCGCAATAAAACCATAGCTGTGCACGTATTCAGCCAGTCCGTAAGCCAGCAACGTCAGCGCAATCACCACGTAACCTTGAGAGATGGTGGTCTCGTTCGTGTGTTTTGAGAATACTATTTTTGCTAGGATTTTACCGACAAGGATACCCACCACCACCCCTGCACCAATTTTCCATAGTACATCATGGGTAAACCACGACCATAACATCTTGCCATCAAAGCGTTTTCCTTCGCTATAGGCTTCTGCTATTTTTATTGCCAGATAAACAAAAGGAAAAGCCAAGCCATCATTCAATCCTGCCTCTGAGGTTAAGGTGAATCGCGGGGTATCTTCACCGCCGGTATTTGGGGGTCCCACCTGAATGCTGGCGGCCAGTACTGGGTCGGTGGGTGCAAGGACAGCACCCAGTAGAATCGCGGCACCCATACTCAGACCAAATGCGTAATAGCCCAAAAATGCCATCGCAAAAATGCCAATCGGCATGGTAATCAGCAACAGCCGCACGGTAGGTCGCCATAATTGCCAAGATAGAGGGGTATCGATTTTGATACCGGCACCGACTAGGGAGATGAGCACCACAATCTCAGTGAGCTTTTCTATAATAACGCCACTATCAAGTGGATCCAAAAAAGTTAATGTTATCCAGAAGTAGCCTACTATAATCCCTAAAGTTACTTGTAGCATGGGCAGGGAGATGGGAGCGCGCTTAAAGATAACAGGAAATAGTGCGCCGAATAAAAATGCGACACCGCAGACTAATAAAAATAAATTGTAGTTTTCAGCCATAAGGTTTGTGCACACGGGTATGTGGATTTTAATGGGGACAAGCACTCAGAACAGCGTTTTTTTAAAACTTATAGTCATCTTTTGACCAGCCGCTTATCATGACAATAAAACAGGTACATGTCCGAAAAAAATCGTTATCAAATCGCCAGCCACGTTGTTTTTTGGTGAAAAAAAGGCCTGCATAGTGCAGGCTTTAAATAAATCTAGGATAAAAATGTCAATACAACATAGCGCTATTATGCAAGCGCTTGTGGTTTGATTGCTCGCTTAACGTTCGACTTGAGTCACATCGCGCACAGCACCAGTATCGGCGCTAGTAGTCATGGCGGCATAGGCACGTAGGGCAGGTGACACATGGCGCTGGCGATGGGTGGGCTTCCACGCATCACGTCCGCGACTTTCCATCTCTTCGCGACGCGCGGCTATGTCAGCATCGCTAACTTGCATATTAATCGTACGATTTGGAATGTCGATATGTATGATATCGCCCTCGTGAACCAAACCAATCGCGCCACCTTCAGCGGCTTCAGGGCTGGAATGACCAATGGATAGACCTGACGTACCACCCGAGAAACGACCATCAGTGAATAGCGCGCAGGCTTTACCGAGGCCTTTAGCCTTCAGATAAGTAGTCGGGTAGAGCATTTCTTGCATACCGGGACCGCCTTTGGGACCTTCATAGCGGATAAGAACCACGTCACCAGCTACGATACTATTAGCAAGTACGGCGGTTACCGCGTCATCTTGGGACTCAAATATACGCGCGCGTCCGGTGAAGACTAAGATACTGTCATCGACGCCAGCGGTTTTGACCACACAGCCACGCTCCGCGATATTACCGTAAAGGACTGCAAGACCACCATCTGCGGTATAAGCGTGCTGGGCACTACGAATACAACCTGACTCACGGTTAACATCGAGGTTCGACCATTCTTTTGATTGTGAGAAGGCTTCAGTGGTACGTACGCCGCCTGGTGCCGCGATATATCGCGCCCGCGCCTCAGTATTGTCAGGATTCATAATATCCCATTTATCAATGGCGGCTTTCAATGTTGGACTATGAACCGTCGGCAAATCAGTTTTGAGCAAGCCAACCCGGTCAAGCTCGGCCAACAGCGCAAATATGCCACCAGCACGATGCACATCTTCCATATGATACTTTTGCGAGGCAGGGGCAACCTTAGCCAGACAAGGTACATTGCGACTTAAACGGTCAATATCAGGCATCTTAAAGTCGACTTCTGCTTCATTAGCGGCAGCAAGTAGATGCAAAATAGTATTGGTCGAGCCGCCCATGGTGATATCTAAGGTCATCGCATTTTCAAAGGCCGCTTTAGTAGCGATTGAGCGCGGTAGGACGGAATCATCATCTTGCTCATAGCGACGTTTGGCAAGGGACACAATAGTACGCCCAGCTTCTAAGAACAGCTCGCGACGTAGTGAGTGAGTCGCCAATAGCGAGCCATTACCCGGTAATGCCAATCCTAATGCTTCGGTCAAGCAGTTCATAGAGTTGGCAGTGAACATACCAGAGCATGAACCACAAGTGGGACATGCTGAGACTTCAATAGCGGCGACATCTTCATCACTGATACTTTCATCTGCCGCATCCATCATCGCATCAACAAGGTCAAGCTTACGAATAGTACTGCCGTTACTGTCCTCATTATTATGGCTTTTACCGACCGTACTGGCGAGGATTTTACCCGCTTCCATCGGGCCACCTGAGATAAAGATAGTAGGAATATTGAGGCGCATGGCGGCCATCAACATACCGGGGGTAATTTTATCGCAGTTAGAGATACAAACTAGGGCGTCCGCGCAGTGGGCATTGACCATATACTCAACAGAGTCAGCAATCAAGTCACGGCTGGGCAAAGAGTACAGCATACCGCTATGTCCCATGGCAATGCCGTCATCGACCGCAATGGTATTAAACTCTTTGGCGATGCCACCTGCGCTTTCAATCTCGCGCGCGACCAGTTGTCCTAAGTCTTTAAGATGGACATGACCGGGCACAAACTGAGTGAATGAGTTAGCAATAGCGATAATGGGCTTACCAAAGTCGCCATCAGTCATGCCAGTTGCGCGCCATAGTGCTCGCGCACCTGCCATATTACGACCACCGGTAGATGTTTTTGAGAGATAATCCATACAAGGTTCCTTACGAATAGGCGGGGTGTATTAAAGGGTGCACCCTCAGCTAAAACGTTGATAGTGTGCTTTTTATAAAGAGTGAGTACTAGTGAATAATACTAAGTCGCTACCATACCATTAGCTATAGGTAACTGAAACCAATCGGCCAATAAACATAAAGGACTTAGGCACATAACACTACTCAAGCCGTTCCAGAATTGCTGTTTCAAACCAAGGTAGTTCGGCTTTATCAGCCTCTAGTTTAGCAATGACGACTAATGCATGAGTCGCTGGCAAAAACTGATAATCAGAGCTGGCCTCAATAGCAAATAACTGCTCATTGCTTTCGGCTTGCTCATCGATACTGATTAGCGTCTGTTTCTGATTTTTATACAGGACATCAATACGACCAAAAAACTGCCAGTCTTTAAAGGCCGCAGTTATGGCCTCGGTAGCGCTTTGCGTATAGAGCTGTTGGGTACTTTTGCCCGTATTGGTCCAGTGCAGCCGTACCGCTAATTGTAGTGCTTCGCTAAAGACAACTAATGAGCCAATAATTTTTACATGCCAAGGGCTTGCCAATAAGTCGCTTGTAATGCCAATTAGTTTGGCAGCGGCATCAGCAGTCATAGGGGTATTAAATTGTGCAAGTAGGGCGGGTGTTAACGGATGTGCCTGTTTGACACTGTCATCCAAACTATCGTAGTGATATAAAAATAGCATCGGTAACTCTTGCGTCACCGTCTTTTTGCTTATTTTGCAATTATGAATACGCCAGCTAATAGCAGTATCTGTCAAAGTTTGTGCCAATATAATAGCATTGGGGTCGATAGTTTTGCTATTGCTACTGTCAGAAGTAGACTCTTGCGACTCACTACTAGAGGTAGGCGCTTCTATCGCATTAGGTGGTTCTATGTAAGTGTCAGTATGATCTGATAATTGAGTGGGCAAGGCAGTCGATTCCATAAACTTAAAGTTAATAAAACGTGTGATTAATATAACATTTAAACCATGCTACTCGCCAATAAATTAGTGCGCTAAAGGTATAAGCATTATTGTTGATAACACTATATTTGTAATCTATAACGCCCCATTACTAAGTTTTAACCCTCAACTTAATGTTCAGCGTGCCAGTAACTTGTACTGTAAGCATATTTCGTCCACTATATTGTAAACACCGGACTTAACAGCAATAGATATCAATTCCTATTATCCCATACCTAAACTATCAAAAATCAAAGGAAAAATAATGAGTCAGAACAATCAACAAAACGCTTATGATGACAACAACATCTTTGCCAAAATGTTAAAGGGCGAGATTCCTTGTCATAAGGTATATGAAGATGATAAAACGCTCGCTTTTATGGATATCATGCCGCAAGCAGAAGGTCATGTGCTGGTAATACCCAAGCAAAAAGCGGTCGATTTAGCCGATCTTGAGCCTGAGTATGCCGCTGCAATACTAATGACAACCAAAAAAGTAATGCAAGCCCAGCGCCAAGTCTTCGAGCGTGAAGGCATTATCCAAATGCAGTTGAACGGGGCGCAGGCAGGTCAGACGGTCTTTCATTATCACGTGCATCTCATTCCTAGCAGTATTCATGAGCTTGGTATGCACGCGGTAAAAATGGCCGATCAAGAAAAGCTTGCTGCCACAGCCAAACAACTCGCTGCTATCATTTCAGCATAAATGATGAGTGATATGATTGGTTTTTAGAATTTTTTAGCTTCAAATATAACGTATTTTTAATCTATATGAAGAAGGCAACTAGCAAGTTGCCTTTTTTA
>Ga0314777_100229_pt1 | contig 11465 bp, 9 predicted proteins | sample MetaTCB42018_FD_205648 | JGI IMG/M metagenome (GOLD analysis project Ga0314777, IMG submission 205648) | Metatranscriptome of cryopeg brine viral communities from Beaufort Sea near Barrow, Alaska, United States - CB4 2018 (Metagenome... | ecosystem: Environmental > Aquatic > Marine > Coastal...
CGCTGCTGTACTTTTTATGCCGCTACCGCGATCAACCACAACAGGCATTGCTGGCCAACACCCACGTGGGTGGCGACAATGTTCACCGCGGGGCCGTGCTGGGGGTTCTTTTGGGTTTGTTGCGCGGCCAAAGCGAGCAAGTGTGGTTTTCGCACCTGGTAGATGCACAAGCAATTGATCAGGAAATTCTGCAGCTAGTGAATTGATCTGGTCGCGGTTACCAAACCACAATTTTCAAGGCCTTGCATGCAAAAGCGACTGATTCACCGACGCCTGACATTTTTTCTCCAGATTATTCTGGTCGCCGAAATACTGGCCGCCACCTGGCAGCAACAGTGGCTGGCGATGGTGCTTACCATTGGCATTTTGCTTATTACTCTGGCGCCTCTGGTTATTGGTCGCTTTTTTCGTGTTTTCATACCACCTGAATTTGTGCTTCTTGCCATCCTGTTTGTGTTCGCGTCGCTGTTTTTGGGGGAGGTACGCGGTTACTACACCCGTTATTGGTGGTGGGATATTGCCTTGCACACCAGCTCCGGCTTCTTGCTGGGCATTGTCGGGTTTTTGCTGGTGCATGTAATGAACGAAGTTGAAGATATTAATCGACACATGCGCCCCGGTTTTGTCGCCTTTTTTGCTTTTTTGTTCGCCGTAGCCATCGGCGCCCTGTGGGAAATCTTTGAATTTGCCATGGACACCTTATTGGGTTTGAATATGCAAAAACCCATGCTGGGCGACCCCTCAGGCCTGACCGACACCATGTGGGACCTGATCGTAGATACTCTGGGTGCGCTGGTTATCTCGATTTTGGGCTATCGGTATGTCAGAACCGGCAAGAACGAATCGTTCCTGGAGCGCTGGATACAGGATTTTGTAAAAGGGAACCCGAGCATGTTCAATCGGGACGAGTAGCATCCGTGTTCGAATACACCTACACAGCAAAGCCGAAAGGGCGCAGTTGAACCGGGAAAACAGGGTAATCATGCAGCATCTTGATCTTGACGTTATTGATCATGCTTTTAACTGGAGTAAATCCGGGAGCACTGTTTGGCTGTGCACCGTATTGGCGACCTATGGCTCTTCTCCGCGTGCTCCGGGAGCCATGCTGGTGGCCCGTCAAGATGGCCGGCATGTGGGGTCGCTTTCTGGCGGTTGTGTGGAAGAAGACTTTTTAGGGCAGTTGCAGGCTGGAAGATTTTCTTCGGTCAACGAGATCATTCGTTACGGTGACAATAACGCAGAAAAAGAGCGTTTAAAGCTTCCTTGCGGTGGCGTACTTGAGGTTCTGGTTGAGCGCTTGCCGCCTTCCGAAGAACACCAGCACCAGTTGTATCAACTGCAGCAATCGTTGCTCGGGCAGCAGCGCTGTATACGAACAGTCAACCTGGACACGTCAGAAGTCAGCCTTCTGCCGGACACGGGCGAAGGCCCCCGAGTAGAAAAATCGGGGGCCATTGTGCGAGTCAGAATTGGCCCGGTTCGCCGACTGGTGATTGCGGGTATTTCGCCGGTGTCAGTAGCTTGTGCGGATTTTGCCAAGACATTGGGTTTTGAAGTGGTTGTTTGTGACCCCAGGGAAGACATGTTGTCCACGTTTGATGTTCCAGGCGTGAACGTTCAGCCGGTGTTAGCGTCTTTATACCTTGCACGGCAAGGCTGTCATGCTGAAACAGCGATCGTGGCTCTATCCCATGATCCGCGCATTGACGATTTAGCGATGATTGATGCGGTAAAAACGCCTGCTTTCTATATTGGGGCTATGGGCTCTGAGAAAACTTCTGCAACCCGGGCTGAGCGATTGCGCCGCTCGGGAGGGCTTAGCGAACAGGAGGTATCCCGCATTCACATGCCGATAGGGCTGAATATTGGCAGTAAAACACCCGCCGAGATCGCGCTAGCCGTGATGGCCGACATTGTCCGAATTTATTATGGCCGAGATAAATAATATGGAACGGCCTACAGGGTTGGTCAATGGCGACGTCATTGCCATTGTGCTGGCCGCAGGCCGTTCAAAACGTTTTGGTTCTGATAAACGCCTGACACCTCTAGCGGGCGGCGAGGCATTGTTAAGTCAGACCCTGTCTGCCGTGGTGCCCAATTTCCTCCATACTTATGTGGTATTAAAAGCAGAAGATGATCCGCAGGCATTGTTACAATCGACGTACTTACAGCAAGTGCAGATTCTGAAAGCTCCCAACGCCGATGGTGGCCTGGGCAGTAGTCTTGCCGATGCCTTTCGCCTGCTTCAAAACGCTCATGGCCTTGCGGCGGCCATTTTTCTGGGCGACATGCCCTGGTTACTACCCGCAACATGTCAGACGTTAATCGCTTTGGCGACAACAGAGAACATTATTCGCCCGCGGTATAAGGGCCAGGCAGGGCACCCGGTTATCTTTGGCCGCACGTTCTGGTCAGAGCTGCAGCAGGTTAAAGGAGAAGCAGGCGCGCGCGAGTTGTTCAAGCAGCGTGCTCAACACTGTATATGGGTTGACGTTGAGGATCCTGGAGTGACCCTGGATATTGATTACCCTGACGACCTTCAAGAACCAGGCGTTTCGTGAGTGCCTGAACAATGCTGAATCAAGCGACACCCAAAAAGTGCGTCCAGTCGTCGTCGCGACCCGATAAGATTTTGGACACTCTGAATGACCTCGAAGGCCAGTTTTATGTGCTGTCTAGTGTTGTATTTGGCAAGGGCGTACGCACAATGGCTGGCAAGTACCTGTTCTTGTAAACTGCTGGCTAACACAAGAGCGGTAAGTGGTCGCTGTGGCGCCCTCTGGATAAGTTAACCTCAAGCACCCATCTCTGGATTAGATTATGGATGAAGTAATTAATCGTTTGCGTCAGTTTCGTGATGAAAGAGACTGGAAGCAATTTCATAATCCAAAAGATCTCGCTCTGGCTCTGAACATCGAATCCAGCGAACTTTTGGAAGCGTTTTTGTGGAAGTCCGCAGAGGAGGCAGATATCGAAAAGGTGAAAGAGGAACTGGCCGATGTTTTTGCGTTTGCATTTTTAATGGCCGATGCTTGTGATCTTGACGTGAAACAGATTGTTATGGAAAAGATCGAAAAAAATGAGAAAAAGTACCCGGTCGAAAAGGCTCGAGGTACCGCCAAAAAGTACACGGAGTTATGACCGATTCCCCCCTTGTAGAGGTTCATCGTTATCCTTTTTCAAAAGCCGCATTGGTGGATATTCAGCATAACGTCTGTGCGGGGACCAACTGGCCTCTTGTTTATATATTAAGCGATGGCAAAAACAGGCAGGCTTACGTCGGCGAGACAACCGATACGCTGACCCGTTTGAGCACACACCTCAAGCATTATGAAAAGCGGTTTTTGACGAGCGTACACCTCATCAGCAGTGATCGATTCAATAAGTCAGCGACGCTCGATATTGAGTCCGGTCTCATCAGGTACATGGCGGCGGACGGGGTGTATTGTCTCCTAAATGGTAATCTTGGTCTGGTAGACCACAACTATTACCAGAGAGATGAGCTTTACAACCGGGTATTCCGTTCTGCATGGGACAAGCTCAGGGCAGAAGGCGTTGTATCGCATTCACTTGAGTCCATCGACAACTCCGATGTTTTCAAATACTCGCCTTACAAATCCCTTTCCCGAGACCAGCGCCAAAGCCTGCTTGGATTGCTTTACGCGTTACTAGATGAAAAGACCGAAAACCTTCTGGTTGAGGGTGGCGCAGGAACAGGTAAGTCAGTTCTGGCTATATTTCTGTTCAAGTTGCTGAATTCGAAGGACGCCGAACTGAATCTCCGTTCGTTCTCCGACGAAGAAGAGGAGTTGGAAGGGCTTGTTAAAAAACTTCGGGAGAGGTATCCAAAGCCCAAGATGGCGCTGGTCGTCCCAATGACTTCTTTTCGCAATACTCTGAAGAAAGCCTTTCGGAGCGTGGCAGGTTTGAAAGCCGATATGGTGGTTAGCCCCTCGGAGTTGGTCAAACACAAGTACGATATTGTGCTGGTCGATGAATCTCATCGCCTGAGAAAACGCACCAATCTGGGCGCGTACTTTGGTGCTTTTGATAAAGCTTGTGAGGTTTTGGGGATCGATAAGCACACCTGCAGCGAATTGGATTGGGTCTGCCATCAGTCCAACAAGGCTATCTTCTTTTACGACGAAAACCAGTCAATTAAGCCATCTGATGCGAACGCTGCAGACTTCGCACGTCTGAGAGCGGCAAGCTCTACCCAAGTTCAGACCTTGTCTTCCCAGTTTCGTGTCCGTGCCGGTCAGCCCTTCGTTAAATTCGTTGACGATCTTTTGAATGTCCGCCTGCCAAAAGGCGGAAAATTCCGTAGCAGCAACTACGAATTCAGGCTTTTTTACTCGATTGAAGAAATGGTTCGGGCTGTTGGGGAAAAGAACGATCAATTTGGGTTGTGCAGGCTTATTGCCGGTTATGCTTGGCCATGGGTCTCCAAAAAAAATCCATCCGAATACGATATTGAAATCGATGGCTTTCGCTTGCGCTGGAATCGAACAAATTCTGACTGGATCAATGCGTCCGGTGCCGATTCGGAAGTCGGTTGTATTCACACGACCCAAGGTTACGACCTGAACTACACGGGCATTATTTTTGGTAATGAAATCCGCTATGACAAAGTCAGCGATACTATCTTTATCGACAAAGACAACTATTTTTACCGAAACGGGAAACAGGGTATTCAAGATTCTCAGGCGCTGAAACAATATGTCCTGAACATTTATAAGACGATCATGCTGCGAGGTATCCGGGGCACCTTTGTGTATGCCTGTGACGAGTCGCTCAGGGACTACCTGAAACAGCACGTTCCTGTTCACACTCCGCCGGCTCAAACCGCCGAAGCTCCGGCGCTGGTAGCCGAGATTTTACCCTATATTAATGCTGTGCCATTTTACGATCTTGAGGTCGCAGCAGGTGACTTCGGTGCGCTTCATAACCAGCTTGATGATGAAAAAGAATGGGTTGCCATACCTGACCACGTCAGAGTGACCAAAAATCTTTTCGCCTGCCGTGTGATTGGTGAGTCGATGAACCGAATTATTCCAAACGGCGCTACCTGCCTTTTCAGCAAAGCGCAGGGTGGTACCCGTAATGGCAAAATTGTGCTTGCAGAGTGCACGGACGAGGCGGATGCCGAGACCGGATCACGCTACACGGTAAAAGACTACGAGAGCACCAAATTCCAGAATGAGGATGGCTGGCAACACAAGGTGATCCGTCTGAAGCCGCGCTCTTACAACGAAATGTTTAAACCTCTTGAACTCACTGAGGCGCAGGCGTTGCGCTACCAAGTGATCGGTGAGTTCGTGCAGATACTGGATTAGACCTGTCGGTGAGATGGTTTTTAGGTCGCCGCGCTTAACGGGGCATTACATGCGCATTTCCCAGGCTTTCCAGCGGTTGTGGCCGGCCCAGATGGTAGCCTTGGGCATAGTCAACTCCCAGTTGCCGCAATATCTCCTGGGTGGCGCCATCCTCTACAAATTCGGCAACGGTCTTTAGGCCCATGATGTGCCCGATGGTATTGATGGAGTCCACCATTGCTCGGTCGATAGGGCTCTGCGCCAGCTCACGGATAAAAATGCCGTCAATTTTGAGGTAATCTACCGACAGATGCCTCAAATACCCAAAGGATGACAGGCCACTGCCAAAATCATCCAGGGCAAATTTGCAGCCCAGAGCTCTAAGCTCGCCGATAAAATCCTGGGCCTTTTTCAGGTCTGCCATGGCGGTTGTTTCCGTTATCTCAAAACAGACCCGATGGGCCGGCACCCGGTGTTTGGTCAACTGCTCGCGAATGGTTTGCAGGCACTGGGGGTGGCCGATGGAGGCCCCGGACAGGTTGATCGCACAATGCAGCTCAAGATGGCTGCTACGCAACTGACCGCCCATCCAGGCCAAGGTGTTACGGATGACCCAGAGGTCTATCTGCGGCATCAGGTTAAACCGCTCCGCTGAAGCCAGAAATGCGCCGGGCGGCACCATATGTCCCCGCGCATCCTTAAGCCGCAACAGAATCTCATAGTGGGTCGGGTCAGCATCTGCATGATCCAGCGCCAGGATAGGCTGGCAGAACAGACGAAAGTGATCTTCATCCAGGGCTTGTCGAATACGGTTAACCCACTGCACCTGATCGGTCTGTAGTTTGACTTCGCTACTGTCGGGCAGGTGCAGGTGCACCCGGTTACGCCCCAGGTTTTTCGCCAGATAACAGGCGGTATCCGCTTTGCTAAGCATGACACCCAGATCACCGCAGGGTTGGGTCAGGTGCACTATGCCGATACTGACACCCACGGCGAACACTTGGCCGTTCCAGGAAAAATGAAAGCCACAGACCGCTTCGCGCAGTTGTTCTGCAATCTCCTGGCCCTGGCTTAAAGGGCAGTGATTGAGCAGTACACCAAACTCGTCGCCCCCCAAGCGCGCCAGAATGTCACTCTGGCGCAGCAGGGGTTTGAGGGTGTTGGCCAGTTGTTTCAACAATTCATCACCGGCCTGGTGTCCGCAGGTGTCGTTGACGATCTTGAACTGGTCCAGGTCCAGGTAACACAGCAGATGCTCACTGGCATTATGCTCGACATCCTGAATCAGGCTCTGTAGGCAACGCTCAAACTCGCGCCGGTTGATAAGCCCGGTCAAAGGGTCATGTATCGCCTGAAAGCTCAGCTGCTGCTGTAGTCGCCTACTGTGGGTGACATCCTGGATCACCACAACCCAGCCCACCTGATGGCCGGCATGGTCATGCAAAGGGGCAGGGGTCAGTTCAATATCAGAGGGTTTGCCGTCTTTTTTGATCAGCTGCAGGCATTGTTTTTTCTGTTGCTGACACAGAGGCAGTATCGCCATGTTGCCCCCTTCGATACTTTTTAAACACAATATGTGCTCGGCGGGCTTGCCAAAGGCCTGTTGGGAGGGCCAGCCGGTTAGCGCGGCGGCAGTCGGATTCACATAGACCGTGTGCATTTGCGCATCAAAGGTAATGACGCCCTCAGTAATCGCTTCAAGGGTCACCCGCGCCAACTCTGAGTGGCGGTGCAATTGCTCCTCAATGCGCTTGCGTTCACTGATATCCCGGATAATCGCGCTGTATTGTACGCCCGTTTCGGTGGGGCTAGCCGCCGTGGTGACCTCGATGTAAAAGGGCTGATCATCGGCTCCCCGTGCGATAAGTTCATGGGGGCCGACATTTTCGCTGGCGGCCAGGCGCGGCAGGACTTGTCCTGGGCTGGCATGGGTATACAGAACGGTATTGTTGCTGTGCAGTAACAATGCCGTGGACTGGCCCATCAGTTGTGCCTGGGAGCGGGCAAACAGGTGTTCCGCGCCGGGATTGACACTGGAAATGACCCCTTCGCTGTTAAAGGTGATTACCCCATCGCGGATATCGCGCACAATCAGGCGGGTGCGGGTGATCATCTGGTTCAGCCTGTCCATTACCCGATTGTACTGCGTTGCGATAAGGCCGACTTCGGTGAAAGGCTCGGCGTGAACCTTCTTCTGCAGATCGCCGCTTTGTTCCTGCCCGGCCATGGCCTGTAACAGGTCCACCAACTCGGTTCGGGCGCCATGTTCAGACACGTTAAGCCCCTCCCTTTCCCCCGCCGCACTGACTCTGAGGGGTGTCAGTTGCTTGAGTAGCCATAGAAACAGCAGTGCCAACGAAAAGCTGAACAGGCCAATGGCCACAACGCCAAGGAGTTGTACCTGCAGCTGTCCCATAAAGGACAGGCCGGTTTGTAGCTGTTCCGCTCGGCCAAAAAGCGCCACCGCCAAAGTCCCCCAGATACCCGCCACCAGGTGTACCGGGACCGCGCCGACGGGGTCATCCAGTTTGAATTTGAGCAACAACCGTTCCGCCGCCAGCATGCATAGACAGCCAAGGGCTCCAATCACCATGGCCGCCAGGGTTGACACGCTATGCACACCGGCGGTAATGGCCACAAGCCCAGCCAGAGTGCCGTTAATAGTCATTGTCGTTACCCGGTGGCCGCCGAACAAACAATAACTCATCAATAAAGCGACCATGCCGCCTGCCGCCCCGGCCATCAGGGTATTGATCATGATGCCCGGCACCCGGGCATTGAACGCCAGCACACTCCCGCCATTAAAGCCTAGCCAGCCGATAATAAAGAACATAAGGCCTAGCATCGCCATGGGCAGGTTACTGCCAGAAATCTCCCGGATCTGGCCATTTTTGAAACGCCCCTGGCGCGGACCGATGACCATCACTGCCGCCAAGGCGACCCAACCACCGACCCCATGCACGACACTGCTGCCGGCAAAATCCACAAAGCCCCGTTGCTGGAGCCAGCCATCCCTGTCATTGAATACACCGCTCCAGCTCCAGTTCCCCACCACAGGGTAGATCACGCCGGCAATCAAAATGGTTAGCAGAACATAGGTGATAAAGCGGCTGCGCTCGGCAATGGCCCCAGACACAATGGTGGCGGCGGTGGCGCAAAAGGTCATCTGGAAAAAGAAAAAGCCCGCATCCCAGAATTCCAGCTGACTGAAGTCGGTTGCGACCCAGCGCCAGTCTAGGGCCCAGGCGCTGTGCTCCCCGAACATCAGGTTAAAGCCGATGAGCCAGAAGACAGCCATAACCACCAGCAGGTCAAAGGCGTTTTTTAGTGCTACGTTGATGGCATTTTTACTGCGGGTCAGGCCCGACTCCAGGCACAAAAAGCCCGCTTGCATGGTCAGTACGAGAATGCCGGCCAGAATCAGCCAGAGCACATCGATGGCTTCTTTTTCGCTCATAGCCCGTTACTCATACTGCGCTCCTTGAGTGCGTCGACAGAGTGTAAGCAATATTTAAGCCCAAAAAGAAGAAGTGTTTTTAAACATATGCTTAGGCTAACAGAAATAGTCAGGCGTCAAAGAGCGTTGCCTTTTTTTGAGGCGGTGATAGCGAGCGAGCCCTGTTATGACGCAAGCGACCGAGTACTGATCCTTTCCGCTATTAGGCGGAAGGGGAGTACCAGAATTGCAGTGGTCAACTCATCCTGGACAGTACTTGAGGTTTTTGTTCAGCCACAATCGGTGACATCACGCCTAAAGGAATCGCGCCAGTCTGACGGCGCTCCGGGAGCCCCCGCCCACCATGGTCGTCCACAGACTCATGCTGGCTGTCGGTTTTCCGGTACGCCTTTGGGCTGCGTGATCTCTGCGTACCGCCTCTGATTTTTTGAAGTCAATCTGCTTAGCCCTCACCGCCAGATGCGAGCTGAACTGGCTGGAAATGCATGCTTTTCGATAGGCCTACCTAGGACTAGCGCTCAGACATGCGTTACTGGCATTGGATAACGACGAGTCGATTTTCCTGCTTTCACCACTTGCCCTGGCACGTCGTGGCCAACGAGGTCGGGGAGGGTGGAGGCCACCGCAAGTAATGCATCCAAATCGACGCCTGTGTCTACGCCCATGGTTTCAAACATATGCACAAGGTCTTCGGTGCATACATTGCCGGTTGCACCCGGGGCGAAGGGGCAGCCGCCCATTCCACCTAATGACGCGTCGAAGCGGTTAATACCAGTCTGCCAGGCCGCCAGCGCGTTCGCCAGACCCATGCCGCGAGTATTGTGAAAATGCAACGTGAAAGGTGTTTCTGGCCAGCGCCTGAGTACTACTTCGCAAAGGCGCTTTACCTGGGCGGGGTTGGCCATGCCGGTGGTATCGCATAGCGTCACGCCCTGAATGCCCAGGGCGATCAGTTCTGCAATCAGTTCCAGCACCCGTGCCTCGGGTACCTCGCCTTCAAACGGGCAACCGAAGGTGGTGGAGAGCGAAGCGTTGATAAACACGCCGCTATTTTTACAGGCATTCAAAATAGTCGCGAACTGTTCTAGAGACTGCTCTGGTGTCATGCGCAGATTGACTAGACCGTGGCTTTTGCTTGCTGACATTACTAGGTTAATTTCGTCGACCTGGCAGGCGAGTGCCCGCTCGGTGCCTTTCATGTTGGGCACCAGAGCCGTCATGTCGACCCCTTCCCGGCGCTGAATGGCGGTCATAACGTCAGCGGCGTCCCTGAGGGCGGGGATCGCTTTTGGTGAAGTAAAAGAAGTCGCTTCGATACGTCGCAGACCAGTGGCTGACAGCGCATCGATCCAGTGAATTTTCTCTTCAGTGGGCACAAAGCGCGCCTCAATCTGCAGGCCATCCCGGGGGGCAACCTCATTAATTTCTACCTTTAAGGGGCAGGGTAATGGCTGGTTCATGGTGCTCTCCTTAGATAATTCCTGCGTGGCGCAGTTTGGCGCGAGTTTGTTGATCAATCCCCATCTCATCCAACACGTCGTCGGTATGTTGACCAAGAGAGGGGCCGCCGTTCCCGAGTCGCCCAGGGGTAGCGCTAAGCTTCGGAAGAACACCTGGTACTTTCAGCGGCTTGCCGTTGGGGCGAGTAAAGGTTTGAATCATCTCCCGGGCCAAATAGTGGGGGTCTTGGGCGATATCTTCCGCAGTATAGGGGTAGCCTGCCGGCACGCGGGCGTCATCCAGGGCTTGAAGAATGGCATCCCGTGAGCGCTCTTCGGCCCAAGCCTGAATCGCCGCATCGATCATCTCGGCTTGCTCACTTCTCCCATCGTTATGAGCCAACGACTCATCGCTGGCTAGGTCTTCTCGGCCAATCACGCCCATCAAGCGCTTGAAGATACTGTCGCCGTTACCAGCAATTAGTACGTAATCGCCACCCTGACAGCGGTAGGCGTTTGAAGGAGTAATACCGGGTAGAGCACTGCCGCTGGGCTCGCGAACATGGCCACTTGCATCGAACTCCGGCAGCAGGCTTTCCATCATCGCGAACACCGATTCATACAGCGCTACATCAATCTCTTGGCCCAGGCCACTTTGGTTGCGCTCCTGAAGCGCCAACAGGGTACCGATTACCGCGTAGAGGGCTGAAAGCGAGTCGCCGATACTCACGCCAACGCGCATCGAAGGCTCCCCTGGCTGGCCGGTGAGGTAACGTAGCCCACCCATAGCTTCGCCAATTACGCCAAAACCGGGCTTATCGCGGTAAGGTCCCGTTTGCCCGAAGCCGGAAATATGTACCATAATTAGTCTTGGATTGAGTGCCGAAAGCGCTTCCCAGCCCAGCCCCCAGTTGTCTAGTGTGCCTGGACGGAAGTTTTCCACCACCACGTCTGCCTCGGCGGCGAGCTTGCGTGCTAAGTCTTGCCCCTCTTTACTACGCAAATCCAGTGCCACCGAGCGCTTATTGCGGGTTTGCACATGCCACCATAACGAGGTGCCTTCTTCTAGCATGCGCCACTTGCGAAGCGGGTCGCCGGTTCCTGGCGGCTCGATTTTAATCACGTCGGCACCGAATTCACCCAACAGTTTGGTTGCGAAAGGCCCCGCAATCAGCTGGCCAAGCTCAAGCACCTTTAAGCCATGTAACGGAAGCTGGCGCTCTTCGGAAGCATTCATAAAGCTTTCCTCTGCTC
>Ga0314777_100256_pt1 | contig 10649 bp, 8 predicted proteins | sample MetaTCB42018_FD_205648 | JGI IMG/M metagenome (GOLD analysis project Ga0314777, IMG submission 205648) | Metatranscriptome of cryopeg brine viral communities from Beaufort Sea near Barrow, Alaska, United States - CB4 2018 (Metagenome... | ecosystem: Environmental > Aquatic > Marine > Coastal...
GCCCTGATACCAAAACTTACAAAATTTTAGATGCCAAGCCTTTATCATTGACCCTGCTGAAGGTATAACCCGCATACACTATTCCTATCATTTTGACGGCAGTAGCAATACGCGCCAACCACAACCACTTCGTCAGTCTACTGGCAGGTATCACTATGACACACACTGCCGCATCCCAGTCCGAGCAGGAGGCGCTCATCGCTAAGCTTGAGCAGGCCAACCGTCGCCTTCTGCAGTCAGAAAAGCTGGCTGCTATCGGCCAACTGGCTGCCGGGGTGGCCCACGAAATCAACAACCCGGTGGGCTATGTCTATTCCAACTTGCAGAGCCTCGATTCCTATCTCGCTGATCTGTTCCGGCTGACCGACGCAGTGGATTCTGCAGAATCCCTTGAAGATCTACGCCTGATTAAAAAAATCATCGATTACGACTATCTACGGAGCGATCTAAAAGAGCTCGTTGCCGAATCTCGAGAAGGCATTGAGCGGGTAAAAACCATTGTTTCCGCCATGAAAGACTTCTCGCATATTGAGGAAGAGGAATACAAACAGGCAGACCTCCATCGAGGCATCGAAACCACCTTGAACGTGGTTAACAACGAGCTGAAATACAAAGCTGAGGTGATCCGGGACTTCGGCGAACTGCCCGAGGTGGAATGCATTATTTCCCAGATCAACCAGGTTGTGATGAACCTGTTAATGAATGCGGCCTACGCCATTAAGGATCAAGGCAAGATCACGGTGCGCACACGACACAGTGGCGATAGGGTTGTGATTGAAGTGGAGGACAACGGCAAGGGCATTGCCCAAGAACACCTTAACCGAATTTTCGAGCCTTTCTTCACCACTAAACCTGTAGGCGAGGGTACCGGGCTGGGCCTGTCGCTTTCATTTAACATTATTGAGAAACACAACGGCAAAATCGAAGCTCTGAGCACGCCCGGCCAGGGCACGCGCTTCCGTGTTACTCTGCCGGTGTCCCAGCCTGAACAGATTGATCATGATTGAGTTACGAAACAAAAGCCGCGAGACTCAGGAAAAAACTCCGAAAAGCGCACAGTTGCTTCTGGTCGATGATGAGGAGAATATCCTGCGCAGCCTGCAACGTGTGCTGCGCCGGGAACCCTGGGAGCTGACAACCGCCAGCTCCGGGGAAGACGCATTGGCTGCCATGGCTGCTAAGAAATTTGATCTTGTCATCTCTGATGCCCGCATGCCCGGTATGGATGGCCCCGCCCTGCTGGCGGAAATACGGCGAAAGTACCCCTGGTGCATCCGCATTCTGCTAACAGGCTATGCGGATATTACCTCTACCGTAAAAGCCATCAATGACGGTCAGATATACCGTTACATCAGTAAGCCCTGGGATGACGATGAACTGCGTCTGATTATCCGGCAGGCCCTGGCGCTCCAGTATTCCGAGCGGCGCCGCCTTGCTTTAGAAAAGCTGGTTCGAAAACAGAACAAAGAACTAAAACAACTGAACGAAAGTTTGCAAGACAAGGTTAATGAACGCACAGCAGAGCTGAAACAAGTCGCAGATATGCTTGATTTGGCCTACAAGGAGCTGCGCCGGGGCTATGTAACATCCACCGAGGTATTTTCTTCGCTGATCAGTAAGCGCCTGCCCGTTAACCTGCGGCCAAACACCGAAGTAATCACGTTGGTAAAAGCCTTTGCGGAGTTTATCGAGTTGGGCGAAGAGCAACACCAGAATTTGGCCATGGCGGCTGCGCTCTACAACCTCGGCAAATTGAGCTGGCAGGATAACTTGTTTAAAGTGCCGTCAGATTTGCTCAACAAAGATCAAAGGCTGGAATACTTGAATTATCCAGTGGCCGGCGAACAACTGCTAATGGCCCTGGAACCTTTAAAAGACACCGCCCACATCATCCGCCATCACCAGGAAAAGTGGAATGGTTACGGCACTCCGGATCGGCTGGGGGGCGTCCAAATCCCCTTGGAATCTCGCATACTAAAGCTCGCGGTGGACTTCGTAGAGTTCCAGCTTGGCCTTATTCTTGAGCGTAAGGTATCCCGCGATAACACCATCGAACTGCTTAAACGCTACCGGGAGCGACTGTACGATCCGGAGCTCACAGACCGCTTTATAACAATGCTGCTGGAGCTGGCACCAGATGTGGAGCATGCAGACCCCTCCATCCTGGCACTCGACACCCTTCGCCTGAAGCCAGGCATGATTTTAGCCCGAAACCATTACGCTGCCTCCGGCATGCTACTTATTAACGAAGGCAAGGAATTGACAGCATTCCTGATTGAAAAACTGACTGCCTTTGAAAAAAGCCAGTCGGACGGCCACCGCTACACCTTGTATGTGCACAAACCTGAACAAGACACGGAGAATCCAGCATGATCAGAATTCAGCTGGTTGATGACGAACCAAATATTTTGAACAGCCTGCGGCGTTTACTAAAACCCCAAGGCTGGAAAATCGATACATTCGATAAGGTAGAAGACGCCTTGGGCGCCCTGTTGAAGCATGAATATGCGGTGATCGTCTCCGATTACCAAATGCCCAAGGCAGACGGCGTTACCTACCTCCAGTTAGCCAAACAAAAACAGCCAAACACCATCCGGCTGGTGCTTAGCGCCTATGGCGACAGGGAGTCCATGATCAAAGCCATCAACCAGGCCGAGGTATATCGCTACCTGTCTAAACCCTGGGACGACTATGAGGTAGTCGCTGCGATCAAATCTGCCATCGACCTTTACCAGCTTCAAAAAGAAAATCAGCGCTTGCGGGAAGAGAACGATGTCCATCGAGCAAAAATCACGGCCCGGGAAGAAGAATTGCTGAGACTGGAGATGGAGAACCCGGGTATTACCCGGGTGAGCCGCGATGCCGATGGCTCGGTATTGTTGAACAGCAACCGAATCGAGTGAGTCCCGATGCCCAATTTTAGCCCGGACGATAACAAGCTTGCCCTGAAAGTGGTGTTCTACGGCCCGGCTCTCAGTGGCAAGACCACGAATCTGATACAGCTGCACTCTCTACTCAGCCCCGAGCGCAAAGGCGAGTTGATGGTGCTGGAAACCCGGGATGACCGAACCTTGTTTTTCGACATGCTCCCTATTGGCGTGCGGGGTAGCTCTGGGCTGGACCTTCGGCTGAAGCTCTATACCGTGCCAGGCCAGGTCCAGCACGACAGCACGCGCAAGGCGGTGTTGTCCCGCGCCGACGGGGTAGTGTTCGTGGCTGATTCTCAACCCTCGCAACAAGACAACAACGCAATAGCTTTTGGCAACCTGGAGGAAAACCTGGAAAAAGTGGGGCTGGAGATAGATAGCCTGCCCATGGTGGTTCAGTTCAACAAACGGGACATACCCGGCGTAGTGCCGGAATCTGAGCTGCAGGAGCGCTGGGCAGAAACGCCCTGGTCACCACTTTTGATGAGCTCCGCTTTGCGCGGCGAAGGTGTTATCGAAACCTTTCAGGTACTGCTAAATCGTTTGTACCCCGTGGTAAACAAAGAATTCAAGCTGGAAGCCGAGCACGGCATCAGCCAGGAACAGTTCGTGGAGCGATTAAGCCGCAGCATCGATCAAGAGGCGCTCCGTGCGCAACTTTGACGACGACCCAAGGCTCAGCGACCTTCTCACCGGCGATCAATTGGCGAGACTGAACCAGTGCCTGAGCGCCCTGTGTTCCGAGCCCGTGTTTCTGAGCGAGACACGCTCGGTTCCCGCAAGCGTGCCAGTCGAGTTCAATCTGGAAACGGTGGGCTGGTTGAGTGGTGGTAGCAGCGCCAGTGAACGGCAAGCTGCTGCAAGCATGACGGCCTTCCTAATGATGTTCGTTGCCAAATACCGCCTGGCCGCCAACCTTCACCATGACGCTACCAACGCAGGCTATTCAGAGCTGCAACGTCGGAATGAAGCCCTGATTGAATCAGAAACCCGGTACCGGGAGTTGTCCGACCAGCTGCAACAAAAAGTGGACGAACAGGTTGATGTCATCAGGAAAACTCAACAGGAGCTATACGATAGCGCTCGACTTAGCTCCGTCGGCCAACTCGCCGCAGGCGTAGCCCATGAAATCAACAATCCGATTGGGTTTATCAGCAGCAACTTGCGGGTAGCCAAAGACTACGTCAGAGATCTGGAAGGGATGCTCCCGAATACGCCGGTCAACCAGGACCTGCTAACCGACTTCACCGACCTACTGACCGAATCCATCGACGGCGCCCGCCGTATAGCCAGCATAGTTGCGGATCTCAAAACCTTCTCCAGCATCGACCAAGCCGATTATTCCCGCTGCAACATTAATTCACTGCTGACCAGCGCCATCCACTTGGTGCAGACCGAATACAATCACGAGCTACAGATTACAGAGGAGCTTAAAGAGCTCCCGGCAATTGACGGCCACCCTGCCAAGCTGTCGCAGACCTTCTTCAACCTACTGGACAATGCCGCTCAGGCCACCAGAGAGGCCGAAGCTGAAAAAGGAGAAGGGCGGATTCTAGTGAAAACCCTGATACAAGGCTCCGATGTTCAGGTCATCATTCAGGACAACGGCTGCGGAATCCCAGAGGAGAATCGAAAAAGAGTATTCGATGCCTTTTTTACAAGTCGGCCCGTAGGCTCAGGAACCGGGCTGGGGCTTACCGTTGCTCAAGACACTGTTCGGGCCCATAGCGGCCGCTTGCAGATGGATACCCGCGAAGGCACTGGCACACGAGTGCTTCTGACGCTACCGATCAAATAAGGAAACGGGATGGCAAAGCGCTACGCTTCATTGTTCTACGGCAAAGACTCCGATAACAAGCAGCCCGCCAAGGCTGAGCCTAAAAAGCTCCCCTACCGGCTGCTGCTGGTGGACGATGAGCCGAATATTCTGGCATCACTTCGCCGGATATTCCAACGTGAGAACTATGAACTGCTGTTTGCACAAAGCGGCAGCGAAGCACTGGCCATCATAGAGAAGCAGCCGGTAGAGCTAATCATGACCGATTTCATGATGCCCGGTATGAATGGTAGCGAATTGCTTCAGGAGGTACGTGCGCGCTGGCCCCAGACCATCCGCATCATGCTTACCGGCCACGCCAATACCGATGCAGTTATGGGATCCGTGCGGGAGGGTGCGGTTTACCGTTTTATTCTAAAGCCCTGGAATGACGAGGATATACGCCTGACCGTGGCCCTTGCTCTGGAGCAGTACGAACTGATTCAGCGCAACCGGGCACTCGAACAGCAAACCCAAAAGCAGAGCAAAGATCTGGAAACCATCAGTAAGCTGACCACTACCAACCGCAGCCAGCTTGCCATTCTGTTGCACAAGAAAGGCTGGCTGAACGCCCAGCAGATCCAGCAACTGCACCGGGAAATGCAAAGCAAGAAAAGCCCGGTTATCCGCTCTCTGATGGAGCACGACTGGGTCGATTTTAGAAAGGTTTTCGAGCTTCTACGAGACGACATGCTGTTCGAAGAAGTAGACCTGCGCGAATTCCAGCCTGACCCAAGCCTGCTGTCGCTGATTCCCCAGAAGATCTGCACCCGCCAGCTGGTTCTCCCCCTGGGAGTTCAGCGCCAACGGCTGCGGCTGGCGATGGTGGATCCGATGGACGTAAACCTGATCGACGAACTCGGATTCATGACCGGCTACACTATCCACCCCTTGCTCTGTGAAACCCCGCAGATGCAGGCAAAATTGACAGAAATTTTTGGCGAAACCAACGATCTGGAGGACATAGCCACCAGAGTTGGCACTGATGATCCTTACGAAGGCATCGAAATCGTTCTGGATGACGACGCCGATCAGGAATCGCTGGAGCAGCTGTTGGGCAGCTCAGAGGAACCGCCGGCCATCCGGCTGGTAAACGCCATAATTCTTGAAGCGCTGCGGCTCGGCGCCAGTGACATTCATGTTCACCCTCGCACCAAATCCCTTGTGGTTCGCTACCGGATTGATGGTGTCCTGCAGGACAAGATTCACATACCCAACAACCTGCTAATGTCGGTCGTTTCACGCATCAAGGTGATGGCGGAAATGGATATTACCGAGCGCCGCCGGCCCCAGGATGGCAGGATCACCGTTAAAACACCCATGCGCATTGTCGACCTGCGGATTTCCACCCTGCCCACTATTAACGGAGAAAAGGTGGTGATGCGGGTACTGGAACGGCAGTCTTCCGCCCAGTCACTGCCCGACCTTGGGTTGTCCGACTATAACCTGAACCGGTTAATGTACGTGGTGGCCAAACCTCAGGGCATCATTCTGGCGACCGGCCCCACAGGTAGCGGCAAAACCACCACGCTCTATGCGCTTCTGCAGCACAATGCCTCTTCAGAGCGCAATTACGTGACCATCGAAGACCCTGTGGAATTCCATGTGGATATGGCAGGCCAAGTACCCATAAAGGACCGCATTGGTCTGGACTTTGCCACTGTGCTCAGAGCCATTCTGCGCCAGGACCCTGATGTCATCCTGCTTGGCGAAATCCGCGACGAAGAAACCGCTGACGTAGCGTTCCATGCGGCAATGACCGGGCACCTGGTGTATTCAACGCTCCACACCAGCTCCGCTGCTGCAACCGTGGCCCGGTTGCTGGATCTTAATCTGAAACCCTATGTAGTAGCTTCCGCCCTGGAAGCCATCATCGCCCAGCGCCTGGTGCGCCGTATCTGCAACCATTGCCGGGAAGAAACCGAACCGCCCGTTGAGGTGCTTAACCAGTTGGGGCCAAATTTTCTGGAGCCGGATATCCTCTTCTATCGCGGCATTGGCTGTGAAAAATGCCATAAGGGGTACAAGGGCAGAGTAGCCATTCATGAGGTTTTAACCATCGACGAATCTCTACGCCGAGGCATCACGGAGGGTGCCAGTGTCATGCAGATCGAAACCCTTGCCAAAGAACAGGGTATGCGGACATTGCTGGATGACAGCCTGGAAAAACTTCGACAAGGACTTACCACGCCCGAAGAAATCCTGCGTTTGCTGGGCCCCCAGGTGCTAAATGGTTGATTCCCGAAAATTCGCTGCTCTCTGGCTATGCGCCGTTTTTACCCTGGCTATCGCGCTAGGCTTTGTGGGCATAGCTATACTCACCGACACTATCTCAACCGATTCCCGTACTACTGAGCAGCTCAGGTTCGGGATCCAGTTCTGGGTGGCTGCGGTGCTGTTCAGCGGCAGATACTCAGAGTTGCTCGACATCGTGGATACGTTGCAAGTGTACTGGAGCGAGCAAGAAATGAACCCTGCTGGGAATAAATCATGACTGAACCAACACTCCGCGTCCTGCTCATTGAGGACAACGAAGATGATTATATAATTACCAAGGATCTGCTGGCGGAAGTCAGCCCGGTCGCTACACGACTGATCTGGAGGGACTGCCTCGAAGACGGTCTGACCACACTGCACGAAAATGCCGCGGATGTGGCTCTGGTAAGCTTTCGCCTCGGCCCGGATTCCGGCCTGGACCTGATTCAACGGGCAAGAGCCGAGGGTATTACCACGCCTTTTATCCTGCTCACCGGCCAGGGAGACGACGAGTTGGATGCCTGTGCCGTTGAGCTTGGGGCCGAAGACTATTTAGTTAAGGGCCGTGTTGAGGGCTGCACGCTGCTGTGCAGCATCCGCTACGCCATAGACCGGGCAGCGGGCATCGAGAAGCTAGCCATCAGCGAGGCCCAGTATCGTCTGTTGTTTGAAAACAACCCAACGCCCATGTGCCTTGCAAAGCAGGAAAGCTCCCGCATCAACGCCATGAATGCGGCAGCCCGAACGCTCTATGGTTTTTCTGAGAAGGAGATTACGCGCATGACGATGGTGGACCTTCGCGGCAATACAGCAGGCCCCTCGCCAGACGGAGAAGGCCTTATTCTACAACCCGGAGCTAGCCTGGAGCGCCATGAGACCAAGAACCGCCAATCCCTGACTGTGGAAGTGATGTCTGAGTATGTCACCATACACAGAGACCAACTGTTACTCCTGACGCTCTGCGACCGAACCGCCCAGATTAAAAATAGCCGGCAACTTAAACTGCTGGAGCGCTGTATCGAATCGAGCTCCAATGGCATCGTAGTCACCAATGCCAGAACCGGCGACATGCCGGTAGTGTACGTAAACCCCACGTTTGAGCGCATGACAGGGTATAGCGCGGACGAGATACTTGGTAAAAACTTGCGCTTTCTCCGGGGCGGCGAGTACGATCTTAGCAATGAAGATGCACTGACAGAAATTCGTAAATCGATTGCTAATGGTTCTGATGTGTCTGTCGTACTGAGAAACTATCGTAAGGACGGCTCCCCGTTTTGGAACGATCTCTATCTTTCGCCTACTCGCAACGATTCGGGCGAAATCACCCACTGGGTGGGCATTCAGAACGATATCTCCGAGCGTAAGTCCATAGAGCACCAACTGGCTTACAACACCACCCATGATAGTCTGACACAGTTACCAAATCGGGCCCTCCTCGAAGATCGACTAACCCAAAACTGCCAATTTGCCCTCCGCTATAACCGTTATGTCGGTGTACTGTTCATTGATCTCGACGGTTTCAAACGCATTAACAATTCCTTAGGTCATCGCACCGGCGATCAGATCCTGGTAGCGGTGGCCCGCCGCCTGGGAGAACTGGTTCGATCCAGCGACACCGTGGCCAGAGTCGGCGGGAACGAGTTCGTTATCGCATTGTCGGATCTGGCTCAAGGTGAAGATGCTCAGATAAAAGTGGAACAAGTTATTGAAGCGCTGTCACGCCCTTATCGAATTGGCAATGAAAACCTGCACCTGACCGCCAGTATTGGCATAGCGATAACAGACGGGGATCTCTGCAATCCGACGGAATTGATTGAGCAAGCAGGCCTTGCCTTAGGTCAAGCGAAGCAACTGGGGCACAATACCTGGCAATGGTTCTCAAAAGAGATGAATACTCAGGCCAACTATCGGGTAAAACTTCGCAACCAGCTTCAAGATGCAATCGATAACGAGGCCCTGACGCTGTTTTACCAACCGTTGATCGACGCCAGAACTGGCCAGACCAAATCGATAGAAGCACTGGTACGCTGGCAGCACCCGGATCAGGGCCTGATTCCGCCCAGCGACTTCATTCCTTTGGCGGAAGAAACGGGACAAATTATCGCCTTGGGCCGATGGGTTTTGCAGCAAGCCTGTAGAGACATGACGCGACTGCATGCCCTCGGTTTCCGGGATTGCTCAATTGCCGTTAACGTATCACCCGTACAGATTCGCAAAGACGACTTCATCGATACGGTTGAAAAGGCACTACAGGCTTCCGGCCTGCAACCGCAAGATCTTGAACTGGAAGTTGTGGAGTCTGCGGTCCTTTATGACACTGATAAGGTTATCACCACACTCCAAGAGTTGCGGAACATGGGTGTCAGTATTGCCATTGATGATTTTGGCACCGGCTTCTCCAGCCTCAGTTATATTAAATTGATGCCGGCAAACAGGCTCAAAATAGATATCTCATTCATCAAGGAGGTCATCCAGAACCGCCGCGATGCGGCCATTACGCAGGGGGTTATCTCCATGGCCCACCACCTTTCGCTGGAAGTGGTCGCCGAAGGGGTTGAAACCGAGGCTCAGGCGGCGTTTCTTCGACGCAACAATTGCGATCTGTTGCAAGGGTATCTTTTTTCGCGGCCAATACCCTTTGACCAACTGGTCAACTTTATGGAGAACAGCGATGCTCGCAGCCAAACAACCCATCAATCCAATGAAAATAAGCAGAAAACCCTGCTATTGCTGGATGACGACGCAAACATTCTCAAAGCATTGAAGCGAACTCTAAGAAGGGATGGCTACCACATTTTATCGACAACAAAGGTTAGCGAAGCTTTCTCGATGCTGGCTGAAAACGAAGTAGAAGTGATTATTTCTGATCAGCGAATGCCTGAGATGTCCGGCACCGAATTCTTTAGTCAGGTCAAAGCCATCTATCCGAACACCGTTCGTATTGTGCTGTCAGGCTACACCGACTTGAAATCCGTGACCGATGCGATCAACCAGGGTTCTATCTACAAGTTTCTGACAAAACCCTGGGACGACAGTCAGATTCGTGAGCATGTTCATCAAGCGTTTAAATATCACGCGGCCGTACAAGTTCGATAGGAGGTGTAAACATCTCTGTTTTAGTTGCACCTCTGACTACTTCTATAGACTATTCCGAAACCTTGATTATATAGCCCCTCATCCAGCGTTTTTATTAAGTTCACGAGGTCTGAGAATACCTGTGGGGCCTTACAGAGAGTCGAGGGGTCATATTCAGGCGCCGCGCCTCCCTCTGTCACTCCTGTCATAATGGGAGTACGCGTGTAAAAACCGCAGCAGCCTTATCTTCTTTACTGGGTTAAAGCTAGCTGTCTTCATCAAACCATCTAGGCGCGACTTTACTTACTTGCTAAGAAAGCAAGTCTCAGCTACTCTAAAAACGTACGAAAAGGCAAACCCGTCGAAAGGCGGAGACGCAAAGTCACCGGTCTAACGGACTTAACAGTCCTATGACAGCGGGATCGCCGACATTTCATGTGGTTCTTCCGGGTATGGGTTCACCGTATCCACGATCTCTGTTGTGTTTTCGAATCCCCCGACTGGTATTAAATCAAGCGATTGCTAACGGTCATAATCCGGCGGCATGGCTTAACAGGGGAATTACAATGAACTCA
>Ga0314777_100263_pt1 | contig 10568 bp, 8 predicted proteins | sample MetaTCB42018_FD_205648 | JGI IMG/M metagenome (GOLD analysis project Ga0314777, IMG submission 205648) | Metatranscriptome of cryopeg brine viral communities from Beaufort Sea near Barrow, Alaska, United States - CB4 2018 (Metagenome... | ecosystem: Environmental > Aquatic > Marine > Coastal...
GCGCCATCAGGTAGCTGACCTATTTTTAACTTAAGCAATTGTGATTGATGATAATCACTGCCATTAAGCGAATAGGTATAGACCTTCATTCCGAGTTGGTGAGCACGATACCTCACGCTGGGATGCTGCATAAAACTGCGAATGTCTAAGTGTAAACCAGAGTTGTTACCCAGCTTTTTTTGCAATTGGGTTAATGATGATTTTGCGGTGTAGTCTTTATAACGCGATCGGTAACGTTTAGTGCCGTAGCGGCCAGCAAGCTCAAGATTATGTTGATTATCTAAGTAATAGGCATCGTTTTTTACGCCTTTACGTAAATCTGCGGCTAACTTTTCAACACTGGTAGGGTGTCCACCTTGAATAAAGCCTAAATAAACCGATGGGTTAATGCCACGTAGCTTATATAGGACATCTAGTTCTGCCGCAGAATAATAAAATCCACCTAAGCCAATATATTTTCTGAGCATATTATCGAGCTCTACCAGCTTTTGGCCATTGGTATCAGATTTTATTTCTACATTGAGTTGCTGACTTTGCGTGCGATATGCGCCAAATACTTTAAAGGCTTCTGCAGCCGTTATTGGGCGTTCGTTGAGTAAATTGTTACTGTGTTTATCCCGCAGTTTCAGATTAGAAAACTGCTGAAAACTCATGCGATTTAGTTTGAAGCGTTCACCGGTGTAATACACGGTAGCGCGACCTGTTTGACTATCGTGATGATCCACCCAAGTGCCATCTTTGAGTAGCATTACGTCAATTTCGACACTGTTAAAGTTATCGTTCAAGGCCGAAGCAATCGCATTTGCGCTACTTTCTGGTTGACGAAAATCTCCACGGTGCGCCGAAATATCTAATTGGCATTGTGCGGTCGAGACCATTTTGATATTGCCATTGCTAGCCAGATATAAATTGCGATCGCCTAAGCTCAATTGAACATCAATGATATCCAAACCTAGGTTTGCTGCATCAGCAGGCAAATGAGATAACGCAGCAGGAATGACATGACTCGATTTAACAGGGTCGGGTGTGGATTGACAACCAGATAAGCTGAAAATGAATACAATTAAAATGGTGCAGAAAATCTTGAGATTAATTGAGCAGCTTGTCATAATCCATGTTTACAAGTTGTTAATATTAAACACTTTATACAGTAATAAACTTTGTAAAACAATCTTATGAATAAAGTAAAAAAATGTAACAACCTGAAAGTGTACAAGCGGGACTGTTTTGCATAAAAAACGGTCGTATTTTATTGGCTATTTTAGCTGAAGGATGAGCGTCACCAGTTATGTTGTCGATTTATGCACCGCTGTAAGATAAAAGAGATCTTGAGGGTAAAAGAATGCTTGGATATGAAAGAGCGCTGGATATGAAAGAGAGCTTGGATATAAAAGAGAGCTTGGATATAAAAGAGTGCTTGAGGATGAAATAACGGCACTATCTAAAAAGTGTAACTGAAGTGATCTTCAAAAAAATAAGCCTTAAAAAAGGCTTATTCTGAAATTAGAATGCTCCCCGAAATATCGCTGCTGGCGCAGCCCTTGAACCGTGGGTTCAAGACGGGTAAATGTTCATCTCCTAAGGCTTCTCGATACTAGCCGAGCATGCACAGTGTTAATGAAACAATTCACCCTGGGTTTGTAATTATCGGCACAGGGACTTAACCAACGAGCGTATATCCCAGGGAGCAAAACAGGTTAGAATTAAGCGTTGCTTAATTCTGAATCTTTGGTGGCGTCATCCTTGCTGCTTCGTTCAACCAGTGAGTTTTCCAACGTTGATTGTAATAACGAAATACGCTCATCCATTTGCGCCATGTATTGCTTATTTTTTTGCTTTTCTTCGTACAACTCATTGCCAATGTTCAGCGCGGCCATAATGGCAAGCTCTTCACGGCTTAAATTATTGGTACGAGATTTTAATGTTGTCAGTTGGTTTTCAACTTCTCTGGCAACGGTACGCAAGGCATCTTCGCGTCCTTTAGGACATGCGATAGAGTAGGTGCGCCCTAATAGGGTAATTTCAACAGCACTGTTACTCATAATGTCGCCACAGATCCTCAGTTAACGTTCAAGATGTTTGCGAACTATATAGGGCTGAATTTAAAAGAGCAAGGCAACAACGCGCCTTTTTGACTATTTGCTGTTTGTCTGAACAAATCCTCTCTTGGTCGGTTAACATGCTTGTTCAATGTTACACAAATTTAACCATAATATGCACAAGGATTTGGAGCATGTTATTAACTCTGCTAGCATTGAAGCAGATATTGCGCAATTAGGAATAAACCATGGCAACCCCACCTTCTTTATGTATCGAAAAACTCAAAAAAGCCTTAGATGAGGCTGGTATTGGCCAGCATCCAGTAGAAGTACACGGAGCGCTAGTCGGGCTCATTTGTGGTGGTGTAAAGCAAGAAAATAACGCGTGGTTAACCCCGTTAGTTGAATTAATGAATGACGGTCAACCGTTAGAAGCGAACTTACAAAAGCTGATCTGCGAGTTGTATCAAGACACGGTAACGCGCTTGGTGGATTTCGAATTTGGTTTTACCTTATTACTGCCAGAGGAAGAAGCATCACTAAGTGATCGCGTTGAAGCCTTAGCGCTATGGACGCAAAGCTTTTTGACCGGCATTGCCATTATTCAACCTCAACTCAACAAAGCCTCAGCCGATGTGCGTGAGGTGATTAAAGATCTTGCTGACATCGCCCAAGTAGAATTTGATGTCGGTGAAGATGAAGAGTCAGAAGTCGCCTACGTTGAACTGCAAGAATTTGTCAGAATGTCGGCTATTTTGTGTTATTCAGAATTTGGCTTAGACATGCCATTGAATGATACTGCCGAGTCCTCAACTATCCATTAACTGTATTTGAGGCGACGCAGCATATGAGCACTTCTTTGACACAGACCGAACCCTTAGCGGTAGATGTTGCCATTGTTGGCGGCGCCATGGCCGGAGCGACATTAGCCTTGGGGTTGGCCAAATTGTCTGAATCATTGGCTCGACCACTGCGCATTGCGTTAATTGAAGCGCATTCAATCCAGCAGCAGCATCCCGGCTTTGATGCACGCGCCATTGCCATTGCTCACGGCTCTATTTTTGAACTCACTCGATTAGGCATTTGGCCTAAGTTACAGCATCTTGGCACCGCAATTGAAAATATTCATGTCTCCGATCGCGGCCACTTTGGCATGACCGAGCTCAATGCCAAAGCACTCGGCATAGCGGCACTCGGGCAGGTGGTCGAGTTAGCCCAAATGGGTAAGGTGTTGTTCGAGGAACTCGCCAAATCGTCAGTTGATGTCTATTGCCCCGCCAAAGTGGTCGATTTACAAGCACAAGCTAACGGTCATCGAGTGTTATTAGATGATGGCACAGTATTGCATTGTCAATTGCTGGTGGCCGCCGATGGCGCGCATTCCGTGGTACGTAAACAGCTTGGCCAAGCCACTGAGCAAATCGATTTTGAGCAAACTGCCGTGGTCGCCAATGTCACCACAGATCAACCGCATCAACATTGGGCATATGAACGCTTTACCCAAACCGGGCCAATAGCACTGTTACCTATGACCACTACGCCATCAACCCCTTCGGTACAATCGCGTTATTCATTGGTATGGGCCTTAACGCCAGCCAAAGCAGATGAATTAAAACAGGCAGATAAAGCTGAATTTTTAGCCGCATTGCAACAAGCATTTGGCCATCGAGTTGGCCGCTTTATCGATGTCGGTCAGCGGGTCAGTTATCCACTGACATTATCGTATATGCCGAGGCCAATTTATCATCGCTGCGTGTTTGTTGGTAACGCCGCCCAAACCCTACACCCTATTGCCGGCCAAGGTTTTAACCTTGGTCTGCGGGATGTGGTGGGTTTGCTCAAGGTGCTTGAACAGGCCTTTAGTGCTAATGCTGCTAGTGCTAATGCTTCAGTTGAGCTTGATGTCGGCAGCAGCGCTATTTTGCATCAGTATTTAAGCGCACGCCAAGCCGACCGTAGCAGTACATTAACCAATATCGAATTTTTAGTGCGTGGTTTTTCCAATCAATATTGGCCCTTTGTGACGGGTCGTAATCTTAGTTTACGTTTATTGTCTTGGTTACCCCCACTTAAACGTCCCGTTGCCCAAATCGCAATGGGGTGGCGTTAACTCTCTTTTAAGGTAAGGATCCTCCATGTATTCAACCCAAACATATGATGTCGCCATCGTCGGAGGTGGTATGGTCGGACTCGCGACTGCCATTGGTTTAGCCAATGCCGACCTAAATGTAGTGGTGATCGACGCCGGAACAACCCACGCCGTTAGCGGTGAGCCTAAATTGCGCGTCAGTGCGATTAACAAAGCCAGCCAGCAATTATTAGAAAACCTCGGCGCATGGCAATACCTTGATGAGCGTCGCGTTAGTCCTTACCAAAAAATGTCAGTGTGGGACAAAGACGGCTTAGGCAAAATTGAGTTTGACGCCCACAGTATCAGCGAAGCCTATTTAGGCTCGATTATTGAAAACGATGCCATCAGTTTTGCCCTTGCCAAACGCGTTAGCGAAATCAGTAACATTACCCATCATGAAGGCCAACGCTTAGAGCGTATTGCCTTTGGCGAACGCGAAGCTTGGTTGACCTTAGCCAATGGCGATAACGTTAGCGCCGCCGTGGTGGTGGCTGCCGATGGCGCCAATTCTTGGGTGCGTCAGCAATGTCATATTCCGCTCACATTCTGGGATTACGGCCATCACGCCATCGTCGCCACCGTGCGCACCGAGTTTTCTCACGATGCCACCGCCAGACAAGCCTTTTTGCCCGGCGGCCCCTTGGCCATGTTGCCCTTATATGACGACCATTTATGTTCGATTGTGTGGTCGGTAGCGCCCAGCCAAGCCGAGCAATTGCTTGCGCTTGATGAGGTTGAATTTTCCAAAGCCTTAACCGCCGCACTCGATGGCCGTTTAGGTCTATGCCAGCTTGTCAGCGATCGCCAGTCATTCCCATTGCGGATGCGTTATGCGCGTCATTTTGCTCGCCATCGCTTGATCCTTGCGGGCGACGCTGCCCACACAGTTCATCCACTGGCAGGCCAAGGGGTTAACTTAGGGTTTTTAGATGCTGCCAGCATTATCGACACCTTGCGCGAATTACATGAGCAAGGTCAAGATTTAGGTGAATATGCCCATTTACGTGCCCTAGAGCGGTGGCGTAAAGCGGAAGCCATGGAGATGATCGCAACCATGGAAGGCTTTAAACGATTATTTGCCGGCAGTAATCCGTTTAAAAAAGCCATTCGCGATATTGGATTAACCTTGGTCGATAATGTCGCTGGGCTGAAAACAGTGTTCATCAAACAGGCAATGGGTAACAAAATGACATTACCGACGCTTTGTCGTAAGCCAAATTAAGCATAGCTAATGTAGAAACTTGTTTAAGATCAGGTAATACAGAAAAATGGCTAAGTTTATTGTAAAAAAAAGTGTAAATAAATTACATAAATAGATTAGTTAAACTAATGTGAAATAACTTGAGTTAGAAAAATTTTTGTATACAAATTAGGTCTGCAGAGTATAATTTCAGCGCATTTTATCAATCACCTACATTAGATTAATACCTAAAAAAGGCCCAAAAATAAAGGGATAATAATGGCTAGCAAAACTGTACTTTTTAACAAGCATTTAGAATCTAACGCCAAAATGGTTGATTTTCACGGTTGGGATATGCCGATTAACTACGGCTCTCAAATCGAAGAACACCACGCAGTACGTCAAGATGCGGGCATGTTCGATGTGTCACACATGACTGTCGTTGATGTCACTGGCAGCGATGCTTGTACCTTTTTACGTAAGTTACTTGCTAACGATGTCGCCAAGCTTACTGTACCTGGTAAAGCCCTTTACGGCGCAATGCTAGACGAAAATGCTGGCATCATCGACGACCTTATTACCTACTACTTAAACGCCACCCATTACCGCGTGGTGGTTAACTCGGCAACTCGCGACAAAGACCTTGCGTGGATCCACAAACAAACCGCTGGGTTTGATGTGGTTGTCACCGAGCGCCCAGAACTGGCGATGATTGCCGTGCAAGGCCCTAATGCTAAAACGAAAGTGGCTAGCGTCTTCACTGACGTGCAAAATGCGGCAGTCGCAGGCATGAAGCCATTCTTTGGGATGCAAGCAGGTAGCTTATTTATTGCCACCACTGGCTACACAGGTGAAGCAGGCTACGAAATTATTGTGCCAGAAATCCAAGCCCAAGCCTTATGGCAAGCACTGTTAGACGCCGGCGTTAAACCCTGTGGTTTAGGTGCCCGTGACACATTACGTTTAGAAGCCGGTATGAACCTTTACGGCCAAGACATGGACGAATCTATTAATCCATTAGCCGCCAACATGGGGTGGACTGTCGCATGGGAACCCAGCGAGCGTGACTTTATTGGCCGCGACGCATTAACCGCGATTAAAGCCGCTGGCACAGACAAATTAGTCGGTTTAGTCATGGAAGAAAAGGGCGTATTGCGCCATGATATGGCGGTATTTTTTACCGACGCAGACGGTGTTGAACATCAAGGCGTGATCACCAGCGGTTCGTTTTCACCGACCTTAGGTTATTCTATTGCCATGGCTCGTGTACCTAATGGTATCGGGGCTACTGCCGAAGTGGAAATGCGTAAAAAGCGGGTGACGGTAAAGGTTATGGCACCTAGTTTTGTCCGTAACGGTAAACAAGCTTTCTAAGACGCCATAAAATGAGTTGCGGTTTACTCAAAAAAATATTTGATTAAGCATTAGAACATTTGATTAAGGAACAAAGATAATGAGCACTATCCCAGCAGAGTTGAAATATGCATCTTCACACGAATGGATCCGTAAAGAAACCGACGGTAGCTACACCATAGGGATCACCGAACATGCTCAAGAACTTTTAGGCGACATGGTATTCATCGAATTACCTGAAGTCGGCGACACAGTGACTGCCGGTGAAGATTGTGCCGTGGCAGAGTCAGTTAAAGCGGCTTCAGACATTTACGCGCCGATTTCTGGTGAAGTGATTGCCGTCAACGAAGCATTAGAAGATGCCCCCGAGCTGGTTAACGGCGACGCGTATGGCGAAGGTTGGTTCTTTCGTGTCATTCCCTCTAACGAGGCCGAAGTGGATGTATTATTAGATGCCGCCGCTTATCAAGAAGTGATAGACGAAGAATAATCGTCAATGCCGCAGCAAGCTCCTTCGGGAGCTTCTTTGTTATATAACAATAATAAGTGTTGCGCTCACAGTATTGTCGTTGCAGTTGCACCCATAAAGTAGCGCCAACAACGTTGCCCCAATAAGGTTACTTAAATAAAGCCACTCACGACATCGGCGTAGCATGAATAAACCCTTTACGGGTTAGTCACTATTACACTTTTCACCCTAATCCAGTTTTGTGCCCTACCGCCATAACTGGTCGATTTGGAACAAGGTTTATTATGACCAAGCAAACCCTGACACAATTAGAACAACACGAATTATTTCTGACCCGCCACATTGGCCCTAGTGCCGAGCAGCAGCAAGACATGCTCAATTTCATTGGCGCCGAGTCGTTAGAGGACTTAACCGCGCAAACTGTTCCTGGCAAAATTCGTTTACCCCAACCACTAACGATTGGTGACTCATGTGGCGAAGCCGAAGGCATAGCGTATATTCGTAACATAGCTGACAAAAATAAAGTGTTTAAAAGCTATATCGGTATGGGGTACTACGGTACCGACGTGCCGAATGTTATTTTGCGCAATGTGTTCGAAAATCCGGGTTGGTACACTGCCTACACGCCATATCAGCCAGAAATTGCTCAAGGCCGTTTAGAAGCGACGTTAAACTTCCAACAAGTGTCGATGGACCTAACCGGTCTTGACCTTGCGTCAGCATCATTGCTTGACGAAGCCACTGCCGCGGCAGAAGCCATGGCAATGGCCAAACGTGTTTCTAAAGCCAAAAAAGCCAACATCTTTTTCGTCGCCGATGATGTATTCCCACAAACCCTAGACGTAGTCAAAACCCGCGCCGAATGTTTTGGTTTTGATATCGTTGTTGGGCCAGCCAATGAAGCCGTTAACTACGAGCTCTTTGGTGCTTTATTCCAGTACACCAACCGTTTAGGCCAAGTAACGGATTACACTGAGCTGTTCACCCAATTACACCAAAGCAAAGTGGTTGTGACGGTTGCCGCCGACATCATGTCGCTAGTGCTACTGAAATCACCTGGCGCAATGGGCGCAGACGTGGTGTTTGGTAGTACCCAACGTTTTGGCGTACCTATGGGTTACGGCGGACCTCACGCCGCCTTCTTTGTGGGCAAAGACGAGCACAAACGATCAATGCCAGGTCGCATCATTGGGGTGTCAAAAGACAGCCGTGGTAATAAAGCCCTGCGCATGGCGATGCAAACTCGCGAGCAACATATTCGCCGCGAAAAAGCCAACTCAAACATCTGTACCGCGCAAATTTTATTAGCCAACATGGCCTCGTTTTACGCGGTATTCCACGGTCCAAAAGGCTTAACCACCATAGCATCACGGATCCACCGTTTGACCGATATCTTAGCCGCAGGCTTAACGGCCAAAGGCTTAACCTTAGCCAACAGCACATGGTTTGACACCATCAGTGTTAAAGGTGCCGATGTTAGCGCCATTAATACCCGCGCCGTTGCCGCTGAGCTTAATTTACGTATCGATGCCGATGGGGTGTTTGGTGTCAGTATTGATGAAACCACCACGCGCCGTGACATTGCAGAATTGTTTGATGTGATCTTAGGTGCTGGCCATGGTCTAGATGTTGCCGCATTAGATGCCGCCATCGTTGTCGCTGGCAGCCAATCCATTCCAGCCGCATTAGTCCGCCAAGATGCCTTTTTAACTCATCCAACCTTTAATCGCTACCAAAGCGAAACCGAGATGATGCGTTACATCAAACGTTTGGAAAATAAAGATTTAGCCTTAAACCACTCAATGATCTCGTTAGGTTCATGCACCATGAAACTCAACGCCGCAGTGGAAATGCTACCGGTTAGCTGGCCAGAATTTGCCAACATGCATCCATTTTGCCCGCAAGATCAAGCACAAGGTTACAGCCAATTAATTAACGAACTGTCTGATTACTTGATTAACATCACAGGTTACGATGCCGTGTGTATTCAACCCAACTCAGGGGCACAAGGCGAATATACTGGGCTACTGGCGATTAAGAAATACCACCAATCTCGCGGCGATGGGCATCGTAATATTTGCTTAATTCCCCAATCTGCCCACGGCACTAACCCTGCATCAGCTCAACTTGCTGGCATGAAAGTGGTAGTGATTGCCTGTGACAAGCAAGGTAACGTCGATCTTGAAGACTTACGCACCAAAGCAAGCGAGCTTGCCGACAGCCTATCGTGCATCATGGTCACTTACCCATCGACCCACGGGGTGTACGAAGAATCTATTCGCGAAGTGTGCGAAATCGTGCATCAATATGGCGGTCAAGTCTACTTAGACGGCGCCAACATGAACGCCCAGGTTGGCTTAACCTCACCTGGCTTTATCGGCGGCGATGTTTCACACCTTAACTTACATAAAACCTTCGCTATCCCGCACGGCGGCGGGGGTCCAGGTATGGGCCCAATCGGTGTTAAAACGCATTTAGCGCCATTTGTTGCCGGTCATGTGGTGGTGAAACTCGGGCATGAAAGCGACCACAATGGCGCCGTGTCTGCCGCGCCTTACGGTAGCGCCAGTATCCTGCCCATTAGCTGGATGTACATCAAGTTGTTAGGCACCAAAGGTTTGACTCAAGCGAGCCAAACTGCGCTATTGAACGCCAATTACGTTATGACCAAGTTGTCTGCCTATTACCCTGTGTTGTTCTCTGGGCTTAACAATCGCGTCGCCCATGAATGCATTATCGACTTACGCCCATTGAAAGAAATTTCAGGCGTAACCGAAATGGATATCGCTAAGCGTCTAAATGACTATGGTTTCCATTCGCCAACCATGAGCTTCCCGGTCGCGGGTACCTTAATGATTGAGCCTACAGAATCTGAGTCACAGGTTGAGTTAGACAGATTTATCGAAGCGATGATTTCTATCCGCGCTGAAGTGGCTAAAGTAGCAGCCGGCGAGTGGCCAGTGGACAATAATCCACTGCATAATGCGCCGCATACGCTAGCAGACATTATGGACAGCGAATTTGATTCACGTCCCTATAGTCGTGATGTGGCCGTGTTCCCAACGGCTGCGGTTAGGGCGAATAAGTTTTGGCCAACGGTGAATCGGATTGATGATGTGTATGGCGATCGTAATTTGATGTGCTCGTGTGTACCAATATCTGACTACGAATAAATGATAATGACTACTTGGCCTCGATAATACGGCGTCAGCCGACACTTTTCTCATGGCTCGAAATAAGGAGTTTGACACCAGTCAACTCCGAGGAGAAAAGCATCGGCTTCCTTGTCTTCTCATCGGCAGTAACGCCATTATCGTGGTAGCTGAGTTCATTTGAGTTCATTTGAGTTTTAGATATAAAAAAGCGAACCGATTGGTTCGCTTTTTTGTAAAAAAA
>Ga0314777_100267_pt1 | contig 10447 bp, 10 predicted proteins | sample MetaTCB42018_FD_205648 | JGI IMG/M metagenome (GOLD analysis project Ga0314777, IMG submission 205648) | Metatranscriptome of cryopeg brine viral communities from Beaufort Sea near Barrow, Alaska, United States - CB4 2018 (Metagenome... | ecosystem: Environmental > Aquatic > Marine > Coastal...
CGTCTATCTCTCAAAGAGGTATCATCTAAGCCCCTTTTTTTATCGAAAAATTCATTGGCGATCAAGATAGAAAAATCTGGCGTCACATGATTCGCTGCTAGATAGCTAGAAATCCCTAAAGTGTGATACCAAGATGTATAAGACGCAATGAGTATAGTTTTTTTTTTCAGACATTAATTAATCACTTTGAAGCTTAATTTAGAGAAGAAAATGCAGAAATCGAAAAACGTTTATTGGCACATGAATCCGTGACCTCAGCAGGCTAGAGACAAGCTCGCAGCCTGCAATAACAAGGCGTTGAGCAGTATAATCACACCTGACATCCATTCACCCAGTCAGTGCTCCCGGCTCACCGCGCACCTTTACTCTCCAGCAATCTCGAACCGAAGTCTATACACCGCGCGGCGGACTGGCCCTGATGGGTCATTGTCCGAATCGCCAAACGTCACTGATCATGACTGCCCGCATGGTCGTCAAACGCCACGGTATTCCGAACATTGAATTGATCCGGACCTACTTGGACTATGAGGTGGACCCAATCAGCTGGACAACCTGACGGTGTCGCTAAGCTATGATGCCTACTGCTACCACGTGTTCGCCTTTTCTAACCAATGCATCGCTAGTTTGATCCAAAGAGCGCATTTTGTTGGCGGTACCGGCGAATACAAAAAACTTTACTGGCTAGCTAAGCTCAGGCTGCTTTTTTAAGCGAAAATCATGAAGAAGTGTTGCGGCGAATTTGGCAACCTGGAGGATGAACCTCAATATCTAGGCTTCTTTTCCGTGAGCAATGGCAAGTTACTTGTCTGCTGGCCGTGAAGATAGGAAAGCCAGGTTTCTGGCTCTCCCGCTAGCACAGCTTTTAAATCACGATACCAGCCCATCAGGCAAAGACATCTTCTTTAACCGGAGTGTTGACAGCAACATCTTTACCAACCTGCTGCCCAATCACCCACTCCAGCCTTTTCGGCGGCAAACCAAACCCAGGCCGAACACTCCGCACACAATCCTCGGTAATCACGTCACCCGCCTTCATATCCTTCACAAAGTACAACGAACGCCGAAACTGAGCATTGCCCTGCTCACTGGACTTCCGCCCATAATCCACCTGGCCCAATGCCTTCCATGCTGTTTTGCCGTCGCGGCATATAGAGCGGCGAGATCGGCCGGTTCCAGCGAGAAACTGTCATCCGGGCCGCCACCGTTTCGGTCGAGGGTGAAGTGTTTTTCGATAATGGAAGCACCCAGTACCACGCTGGCGATGGCGGTGGTGTTGTCCAGAGTGTGATCCGACAGGCCGGTTAACAGGCCAAAGTGCTCGATCATGTCCGGTATGGTGCGCAGGTTGTAGTCTCCCGCCGGTGCCGGGTATCCGCTCACACAATGGAGAATAGCGAGTTGCTTACAACCGCCCTCACGGGCTGCGTTGATGGCTTCTTCGATTTCTTCCACATCGGCCATGCCGGTGGAAATGATCATCGGCTTGCCGGTAACCGCTACATAGCGGATCAGCGGCAGATCCACAGCTTCAAAACATGCAATCTTATAGGCCGGAGCGTTCAGATCTTCCAGCAGGTCTACTGCGGTTGTGTCGAAGGGGGAGCTGAAAATCGGTATGCCAACTTTTTTAGCGTAGTCAAACAGAGGCTTATGCCACTCCCACGGCATGTGGGCTTCTTCGTAAAGTTCATAAAGCGTTCGGCCATCCCAAAGACCGCCTTGATTATGAATTCCTTAGCATCGGAATCCAGGACGGCTACTTGCTGCAAACCTCCTGGCCGACGATTACAATATTGGGATATGGATTACCAAATCTCCAATCCTTGATTTATCAGAGACACGATGTATCTCTGTTATCGCTTTTAGGACAGGAGCCTTCTCACAAGCGCAAAACCCTCAGCCGCACCGACACCAACACAATTCCCGCGAAACTCCGCCAGTCGCCTAGCATTAATCAAGGAACGCGTATGCGGTTCATCACGCATTTCTAATTCATATGCTGCCAACGCTTCCATCTTTGTTTCGAGGTGGTCAGAAATATCAATGAATACGTTGGGGATGAACGGTGTCACTCCCGGTGTATTCCACTCGGTGGCTGACAGCACCTCAAAAGCATAGATTTCTTTTACGGAAGCGCCTGGTACGGGTCTGCAGGCAGTCAGTACGGCTTGGTGGGTAATACTATGATCCACATTCAGGTCACCGCTGTGGTGCGTGTACACCACCTCTGGTTGCACTTCGTCAAGGACGCTTTCCAGCTTCTGGACAATATCCAGTAGCGGTACGCTGTCCATTCGGTTGTCGGGCAAACCAAGCATATAACTCTTTTTGATACCTAAAACGCGGTGCGCTTTAGCGGCAGCGGCATTTCGTTCTTCCAACTCCTCTGTGCTGGCATCGGGACGGGAAGTTACACCATCAGCCATGAATACTGCATAAACAGAATCGCCCTGGGCCACGTGCTTGGCAATGGCCCCACCACAACCTATGGCTTCGTCATCGGTGTGGGCGGCAACTACAATGACGGTTTTACTCATTAAATTGCTCCCAGCTTGTAGGTGTACCGCGGGAGACGTCGACCTTAAGAGTTTTTCCGATCAAGCAATTGAAATACTTGGGCTCTATGCCCGCACCGGGTCTGATTCTGCGAATATCTGTTTGAGATACTCGGTCACCGGCCTTTATGTCCCGCATAAAGTAAATGGATCGACGAAAAATTTTATTAGGTTGCTCCGCCTCCTGACGGTTATAACCAACCTTACCTACCGCAGCCCACGCGTCACGAGTATCGGTGCACAACCTCTCCAGCTCGTCTGGCTCAAGCGAAAAGCCGCTATCAGGCCCACCATCATCCCGGTTCAAAATAAAATGTTTCTCGATCAGGCAGGCACCGAGCGCCACAGCGGCAACCGAAGCCGTTGTCCCCAGCGTATGATCAGACAGACCCGGCACCGCTTTGAAGCGCAACCCCAGTTCTACGAGCTGTGCAACGTTAGCTTGCTCCATCGGTGCTGGGTAGCTGCTAATACAGTGGAGTAAAACCAATTCTCTACAACCCGCGTTTCGAGCAGTTGTAACCGCCTCTTCGATTTCCTGTCCCGTGGCCATTCCAGTCGACATAATCATCGGTTTACCGGTTTTGGCGACATACTCCACAAGCGGGAGATCCGTCATTTCAAACGATGCAATTTTGTATGCCGGTGCATCCAGTTTTTCGAGTAGATCGACAGCGCTTTCATCAAAGGGCGTGGAAAAAATAGTAATCCCAATCTTGCGCGCGTGTTCGAACATGGCTTTGTGCCATTCGAATGGAGTCTGGGCCCACTTATATAGGTCATATAGTTTATATCCATCCCAAGGGCCACCTTTAATCAAAAATTCAGGGCGGTCGCTCTCAATGGTCATTGTATCTGCAGTGTAGGTCTGCAGTTTTATCGCTGAGGCGCCCCTACGTTTCGCTTCGTCAATTGTTTCCAGCGCCCGTTCCAACGAGCCATTATGGTTCGCCGATAATTCTGCAATAATGTAAGGTGGATGTTCTGGACCAATTTTTACACCGTTGATAATTACGCTCATGCTTTCCTCTAGTTCGATTTTCTACGAATCCGCACAGTAGCCTTCAGCCCGTCTCCGTCAGCCTCCGCGTTAGTAAACTCAAGAATAAATTCACCGTGCTCCAGAAAGGCTAACGGGTAGGTTGGAGCATCTAGCATCCGAATATGATCGTAGAGTTCTGTGATTGATCCGCCTTCTGGTAGTACGCTCTGTTCCGGTTTCCTCCGCTTGAATATTACAGGATCCCCTACCTGAGGCCCGGGCTCCGGTTCATGCTTAGTCATCCATTGAATGATCTCAAGGCTTAATTTGCCCGCTCGTAAGTAGATCTGATGAGCCGTACCTTCCAGCGATAAAGTGCGCTTTGCGTAAACTGGCCCGGCATCCATTTCGGCAACCATACGAAGCGCGGTAAGCATTGTGTCTGTGTGGCCCCGTACGATTAAGTTCTGGAGCGGGCTTCCCCCGCGACCATATGGCACATCTGTCATATGAAAGCACACGCACTCATAGTTTTTCCAGATCGTCTCGGGAACCAGCCAGCTCCAGTGAAGGAAGAATATATAGCGAATACCCGGACAGGAAACTATCAACTCTTCGAGCTGTTGGGGAGTCTCCGCCCAAGAGACTGCGTTACCTTGTGATATTTCACTGAACTCAGGCTGTACTTTGTGCCAAGGCTTGGATGATGCAAAGATAAAGGTTTTGGTTTGCAATTTATTGACTCAACATTTGAAAACACAACTAACTAAGTAAGACCTCTTGCTTATTCGCACTCCACTCACCACTCTTCAACCCAAAGCGAGTCACACTCTCATAGCCACAAGAACCAAAATAGTGATCACGGAAAATTCCTTCAACCCGAAAACCCAGTTTCCGATGAAATTTTTGGCTACGTTCGTTGCTCTCCAGAACTTCACCATTGAGTTTATGAAAGCCTAATACTTCAAAAAAGTAATCGAGAGCCTCAATACCCATCTTGGTGCCGGTTCCCGGCGGCGCACTGGGGGCTGCGTAAAATCCCCAAAAAGCGTGATTTGCTACTCGATCCATATCAGTGAAATAGACTATTCCTGTAGGCGTACCACTCAGGTCAACGTACAAAAACCAGGCGGAGTTATCTTTCTTGGCTTCGCGGCTAAACCAGGCTTGGTGCTGCTGCAGTCCAATAGCTGACTGAGAAAACATACTAGATCGAATAGACGGATGATTCCGCCAACTCAGCATTAACTCCAAGTATTCTTCCTGAATATCACGCAGAGGCACCGTAACAAATCTCCTTTAGCTTTTGGGCTACACGTTGGGCTCCATAGCCATCCACGATACGCCTCATGGCAATTGACTGATGTTGATTATGTTTCGGATTTCTTAGTGTAAATTGAATGGATTCACGAATCGGTTCGACACCTAGCACCTCAGCATTGCCGACAAAACTGATCAATCTTTGAGACTCAAGTTCTCGATTAATATCATCTTGATTGCGCGCCACGCTCACCACCACGGAATTCAATCCCAAACACATTCGCTCCCAATTAGTCGCGCCACCTGCACCTAGCATGAGATCTGCTCGCACCATCAATGCAGCCAAACTAGGTAGCCCAGCATATAGGCGTGTCTTTACCCGCTTCGCCACCAGTTGCTTGACCATTTCAGGAGATGGATGATTTTTACCAAGCACCACATCTACAAACAAATGATCAAACTCACGAGCATCAAGAGCATGCAAATAGCGCTCTGTAAGATGATATGGATCGCTTCCGCCCACGAATACCAAAAATCTCGAAATGTTACCGTCGCGTTCAGGTAATACATCAGCGATCAGTCCATACTCGGGCCGCAAAAGAGCGTAGCTTGGCCCTAAAAGCAGCTGACAAGTTTTATTTACTTTGGTCTCGTATCTGTGCTGAACTTCTGCACCCAGCACGTTCTGATCCAATAACAGCGAACACTCGTGCGCTCTATCAGCCAGGTCGTCTATTACCATAATTCGTCCAACCGCCTTGGCAACTTGCTGCTCCCAACAGGCGTTGAGGGCATAGTGATCCACAACCAACCAGTCTGCTTTGAAGGGCGTCAGGGCTTCAACGGTCTGTTCCACATCCTGTTGCCAGGGCGCACCCAGCCAATCAGCATAAGCAGTATTTCCATTGTCTGATGATTCAAACTTAGTGCCACCATCAACTTGCAGCAGGGTGAGCTGGTACCCTTTGCTTGAAATTAACTCACCCAAGTGACCATTATGCTCACGGCAAATAAACCGACATTCGTGCCCCTGCCGGGTTAGTTCGTCGGCCAGTGTCAGACAACGCATAAGGTGGCCTGTGCCGATCTGGACGGAGGCATCGGCGCGGAAGACAACTCTCATTGCAAATCATCCTCAGCCTGCATGGCCCGGAACAACCATTCAGCTCGGGCCCAGTCTTCGGGGGTATCGATATCCTGCACCCGATGGCGCGGGAGCTTTACGGGAATGGACTCTTCTCCAAAGATGGCTTGCTCATCCCTCCATGCTTGAGCTGCTCCCCAGTAGAACTGACCGGCATCGTGCCAGGCTTCTTCCAGATCCTGCGAGCGGGTGTTGAAATATTCGGGGTTGAACATGCCTACTCGGCCACTTTCAGTAATGCGGACAGCACGCTGTATTGGGAATGCGTAACTGGTTACGGAAAAAGCGTAACTGCACCCCTGCTGCTGAATCAATTCCCAGCCACGGCGGAGGTCATCAGCGGAAACGAAGGGCGCGGTGGCGTACAGACAACAGGCGTAATCCACCGGGGCCTCGCGCTCACTGAGCCATTCCACCGCATGGCGAATGACCGGCAAGGTTCCGGCATAATCATCTGAAAGTTTTGCCGGGCGCATAAAAGGTACAGTGGCACCCCATTCCCTGGCTACATCAGCGATCTTGGCGTCGTCTGTAGAAACAATAATTTTGTCAAAACATCCGCTGGACTTGGCCGCTTCGATGGACCAGGCAATCATCGGCTTGCCACAGAACTCTTTAATGTTCTTGCGGGGGATGCGTTTGCTGCCGCCACGGGCGGGGATAATGGCCACGCGGTGCATTTATTCTTCGCTCCCTGCCAAAGCATACTTCAGCGCTTCAACAACCTGATCCTGCTGCTTATCAGTCAAACCCTGAAACATTGGCAAACTGATGGCCTCACGGTAATAAGCCATAGCCTCCAGGAAATCATCCGCCGCAAAACCCATAGCCTGATAATACGGTTGAGTATGCACGGGGATGTAGTGCAGGTTTACACCAATGCCCTGTTCACGGAGAGATTCGAATACTTGGCGATGTGACCTGCTGATTTGGCCCAGCTCAAGACGAATCACATAAAGATGCAGACCGGAATAGCTGTCCGGATGCTGCCATGGAATGGTTGCTGGCAGATCCACCAATAGTTGGTCATACCGGCGGGCCAATTCATGGCGGCGAGCCACGAAGGTATCCAGCCGATCCATCTGGCTCACACCGAGAGCGGCCTGCAGCTCCGTCATGCGATAGTTGAAACCCAAATCTACCTGTTGGTAATACCAGGGGCCGTCAGGCTCATGGGTCATCAGGTTCTGATCGCGAGTCACACCGTGGCTGCGCAACAAGTTCAAGCGGGTTGCCAGGTCGTCATCGTTGGTCAGCGCCATGCCACCCTCTGCCGTGGTCACGATTTTGACCGGGTGGAAGCTGAATACCGTAATGTCGCTATAGTGGCCGTTACCGACAAACCCGCCCTTGTACTTACCACCTATGGCGTGGGAGGCGTCTTCTATGATGCGAAAACCGTAACGCTGACCAAGTTCATGGATAGCTTCCATGTCACACGGTTGGCCGCACAGGTGAACCGCCACCAGCACTTTAGGCAATCGGCATTCCTGCTCAGCCTGTTCCAGCTTGGCGGCCAAAGCCTTCGGGCACAGGTTGTAGGTTTGCGGATCAATGTCCACAAAATCGACTTTGGCCCCGCAATACAAGCCACAGTTGGCAGAAGCTACAAACGTAATAGGCGTCGTCCACAGCCAGTCACCCTCACCTAGCCCAAGCGCTAAGCAGGCAATGTGCAGCGCAGAGGTGGCGCTGTTTACCGCCAAAGCATGTTTAGCACCCACATGGCCGGCAACTTTGGCTTCGAACTCTGGCACCTTCGGGCCCTGTGTCAGGAAGTCTGACTGCAGCACCTCAAGCACTGCATCGATATCCGCTTGGCTGATGTCCTGCTTGCCATAGGGAATCATGATCAGATCTTTCCGATTACGTTGTTGTGGCGGTCGATCCAGGCCTGGAGCTCTTCACCGGTCATCCACTCAGTGTTGCTGTCGCTGGCGTAGATAAAGCCTTCCGGCACTTTTTTGCCGTCTTTAATGCGCTTCTCGCAGGTACCCCAGTTGTTGATATTGGGCAGAATCTTGAAGTGTTCTGGGTACTCATAGGTGAAGTACGAGTCTTCTGCTCCGATCATCTGCTCATGCAGTTTCTCACCAGGACGAATTCCGACGACTTCCTGCTCTGCTTCTGGCGCGACCACGCGGGCCAGATCCGCCATATTCATGGACGGAATCTTCTTCACATAGATCTCGCCGCCGACCATATCTTCGAAAGCGTGCCACACCAAATCCACGCCCTGCTCCAGGCTGATCATGAAGCGGGTCATGCGTGGGTCGGTGATTGGCAGCACGCCTTTGTCTTTGATGGACATGAAGAAAGGAATTACGGAGCCGCGTGAGCCCATTACGTTACCGTAGCGGACTACTGAGAACTTGGTTTTGTGGCCACCGGAATAGGAGTTTCCAGCCACAAACAGCTTATCAGACGCCAGTTTGGTGGCGCCGTACAAATTAATGGGGCTGCTGGCCTTGTCGGTAGACAACGCAACAACTCCTTTTACGCCTTTATCAATGCAGGCATCAATCAGGTTCATGGCGCCGTGAATGTTGGTTTTAATACACTCGAACGGGTTGTATTCGGCGGTGGGTACAATTTTGGTGGCCGCCGCATGCACTACGTAATCGACTCCATCCAGGGCACGGTACAGTCGCTCTTTATCGCGCACATCACCGATGAAGAAGCGCAAGCGGTCATCGCCCTGAAACAGTTTGGCCATTTCCCACTGCTTCATTTCATCGCGGGAGAAGACGATGATTTTCTTGGGGTTGTATTTCTCCAAGGTCATCGGGATGAATTTGTGGCCGAAGGAGCCCGTGCCGCCGGTTACTAGGATTGTGGAGTTTTTTAACATAAATCAGCTCTGTGTTCTGAAGTTAAACCAAGGCATTGGGTGTCGCCTTTGAGCCACCCACCAAGTAAGTAGAAAACGGATTGCCATAGCGATACAAAAAGCATATGCAGCGCCTTCAAGGCCAAACCTGCCTATCAGGAAAAGAAGAAAGGCTACGTTAATCAGGCCGGAGACAATGGTTACCAGCGATAGCAAGCCAGTGCGTTTCGAGAAGAAAATGTAGTTGGTAACCATGAGATACATGCCGCCAAATACTTGCCCAAGCACCAACCATCCAATTACATCACCCGCTCTGGCGTATCTTTCTCCGGCCACGAGGGTAACGAGCCATGGACCTATTAGAAAAGCCAAGCCTGCACCACACAAAATGAGCGCGAACCAGCCATAGGTGAATCGAACTATCTGACACTTTTCGTGCTCATGATTACGCTTTAAGCGTTCAAAGAGCCAAGGTACGTACGCTTTGTTAATGGCATCAAAGATGAGTGCAGCGGCTGCAGCGAATTGGATGGCAACCATGTACATACCGGTCTGGGCCAAGCCCAGCTCAGAATTGATAACGAATCGATCCACTGACGCCAGAAGGAACATCCCGCCTACATGAGGAATCAGGGGAACGCCAAAACTGAGCGCTTCCCGGATGTAGTCCGGCCTCCAAACAAAGAAACTCAGCAGGTTTCCTTTTTTTAGCAACCACAACGCCAGCACTGCAAAAATTCCGGCCGTCCATATCTGGGCAGATATTCTGCCATCTGCGCCTTTCATAAGCACGACAACCAGTGCTAAAGAGATAATAACGTTCAGTAGGCTGCGTGATATCTGCAGCGCGCCATACCGCATGGCTTGCTTCCGAACCTGCCATTGCCCCAGGCGCAGCTGGATGACAACATTAGAAGTCGTTACCAGCACGGCAAGCAGTATCCATTTATTGTCGAGGCCAAGCCATTCTGAAAATTGACTGCTGAAGAGCATCAGCACAATTAGAGAAATAAGACTAGTGACCATAAGGATCTGAAGGCAGGAGCCAATAAATTCCGCCAGATCCTCTTTTTCATGATTTCCGTCGTAAAATTTTCGTCCTGCCGCACCTTGCACGCTCAGGCCGATAAAGGCTGACAAAGCGCCTAGCAATGTCTGGAACATCGCAACTTCCCCGTATTCTTCTGGATTCAGATAGCGGGTAAGCACCGGCAACAGTGCGAAGGGAATGATGGCGTTAAGGATATTTGACACCAAATACACGGCGCTCCCTGCCAGCAGCGTGTTGCCTTTCAGTTTTTTAAACAACGATGGCCTCTGATGCGATTTGGGTCTGTGGCCAGCACTACTGGTCAGGCCGTAATTATTCAAGCAAACTTCACCGGCCGTCAGTAACCGCCAATTGTTTTTTCACACTCGCACCAAATTCGGCCATGAACGCAACAAAAATTCCCAGCATAAGGCCCAAAACCACGGCCAATGCGACAATAAGGCTTCGCTTCGGTCCGGTTTTTTCAATACTTTGACGGGCGCTAACAATGACATCTAAGTTACCCAAGCTTTGCAATGCGCTCTCAAGTTCTGATTTTTTCTGAATTGCGGCAGAAAGCGCTGCCACTCCTTCAGCATCTGCTGTTTTCTCTGCCATAGAATCTATAACAGTGCTTAATGATTTA
>Ga0314777_100278_pt1 | contig 10134 bp, 9 predicted proteins | sample MetaTCB42018_FD_205648 | JGI IMG/M metagenome (GOLD analysis project Ga0314777, IMG submission 205648) | Metatranscriptome of cryopeg brine viral communities from Beaufort Sea near Barrow, Alaska, United States - CB4 2018 (Metagenome... | ecosystem: Environmental > Aquatic > Marine > Coastal...
ACCCCGCCCTAATGTGATCGCGCCCGTGAGCTGAGCTTTGTTTATCCAGCTCGGCCATAGCGACGCTCCGGTTTTTCACTTCTTTTTAATCAAACAGCCAACCCGGGACGCCTGAAAAGCCTTCCTCTGAGCGAACTTGGGGGTTTTATTGAGTTTCGCACGTTAACAGAAGATGAAGGCTTTTTACGGTATTTGTAACCCAAAAAAGACACGATAGCAGCTAATCTGGCTGTGCGTGCTGGCGACAGTCTTTTCATACGAGCCGTCGCCGCAAACGTTGAAGATGCTTAACTCAAATCTTTATAGACGAACAACGAGGATAACCCCGTTATGAATTATAAATCTCGTATTGCTTGCGCCACGGTTTTGTCAGCCAGCGTTTTCGCTGCGCCGACTGTTCTTGCCCAAGGCTCTGTAGATCGCGAGTCTTCGGGCCCTTACATCAGCGGTAGTTACGGTGGTTACAAATCACACGGTGGTGATTTTAAAGACGATAACGATCTGCTCGGCGCCGCAGTGGGTTATCAGTTTAACCCGTTCTTTGCGCTGGAAGCCGGGTACATCGACTTTGGCAATTTTGGTAAAGACGACGTTGATGGCAAGCTTAAAGGTGTGAATTTGGTCGCAGTGGGACGCTTACCGCTGACCCAGAGCTTTGGTGTGTATGGTAAAGCCGGTGCGTTTGCTTCGTCATTAGATGTTGACGCTTTCGGCGAAAGCGAAACCTACGATGACGTCAGCCCGCTTGTGGGCGTGGGCGTGGATTTTCGTGTAACCGAGCACCTTACGGCGTTCGCGGAATATAACCGCTATGACATCGACATCGACTCAGATGACTTTAACGGTCAGCTCAGCAACAGCGGCCCGGAATTCGACACCGGTCAGGTTGGCGTGAAGTTTCAGTTTTAACAAGGACTGCTGCTAAGACCGACTAAAGAGCGAAAAAGGCGTGGCATTAAGTTGCCATGCCTTTTTTTGTTTACAGCAAACCGCTTTGCGCTACAGTGCCTGCTTTCACTATGGTTACAGGGAGAAACTTATGGCGGTTACCAAATCTATCGACTGGCGCACCACGCCGGCCGCCGTGTGGCGCCGGCACCGTTCCGGCCTGCGTGCTATTCGCCGCCTGGATCCGGTTACCTGGGGGTCGCTGACCGGCGTAGACCAACAGCAACAGGCGCTGGCGCTGAACACCGAACGTTTTTTGCAGGGCGAGCCGTCTAATAACGTACTGCTTTGGGGCGCCCGTGGTACTGGCAAGTCGTCTTTGATCAAAGCGCTGCTGAACCACTATCAGGCACAGGGCCTGCGAATGATTGAAGTGGATAAAGACGACCTGGTGCACCTGCCTGAGATTGTTGATGATTTGTGGGACTTGCCCTACCACTTCGTTATATTTTGCGATGACCTCTCATTCGAGGCCGGTGAAACCAGCTACAAGGCGCTGAAAAGCGTTCTGGAAGGGTCGCTGGAACTGCCACCGGAGAATGTGCGTGTGTACGCCACCTCGAATCGTCGCCACCTGATGCCCGAGTATATGGCAGACAATATGAGTAGCCACAGTCGCGGGGGTGAAATTCATCCGGCTGAAGCTATAGAAGAGCAGATTTCCCTGGCTGATCGCTTTGGCGTGCAGCTCTCGTTCTATGCGTTTTCCCAGGAGCTTTACTTGCAGGCGATTGATGCGTTGTTTGCCGAAGTTGGCGATCGTGAGGCCCTGCACCAGCAAGCCATTCGTTTCGCGACCGCTCGCGGTGTCCGCAATGGCCGCACAGCGCAGCAGTTCTTCCGTCAGCACGGCCCGCGCTCGCCGGTAGTTGACTAGTAAGCGATTAGTAGGCGATTACTCGGTGGTTAAGGCGGCGTCGAATTTATATCCGCGCCTGATTCAGCGGCGGGAATCACCAGCCGGAACGTCACGCCGTCAAGGCCGTTTCGGCTCTGATTATCCGCCTCCAGGCGGGTCTGGTGGTAGTTCGCAATCAGCTGCGCAATCAGCAGGCCCTGGCCCAGATGATGTTCAGACGTGTTGAACTGGCCTACTCTATGGGACACAAACGCCGAAAAAATATCCGCTCCGGCGGGCAGTTGGGAGCCCTGATTAAATACGCCGAGTTGCCAGCCCTGGTCAACTCGGCGCAAATCCAGCTCAATACGTTGGCCTTCAGGGGTAAAGTCCCGCGCGTTGTCGACTAACTTATCCAAAAGCTGTACCAACAGCTCCGGCGACCCCAAAACATGACTGCCGTGCTCCGGGCCCCGGTACACAATAACGTGGTGCGGATCCAACGCCTGGTAGGCAGCTGTTACCTGCGTCAGCACTTCAGCCACGTCAAACACCTCTTTGTGTTCGGCTTCCAGGCTCTGCTCCAGCCGTGTGGCTTCACTCATGCTGCGCAAAATACCGCTAAGCCTGGCCACAGCGCTTTGGGCACGGGTCAGATAATTTTGCCGCTCGGCTTCATCGGCGCAGTGAGTCAGGTTATCAAGGGATGAGCGTACCACCGCCAGTGGCGTTTTCAGTTCATGAGACAAGCGCTGTGAGAAGCTTTCCAGGTATTGGTTGTAACCGTGAAGACTGCTGACTAGCCGGTTAAAGCGCTGCTGAAGCTGGCCAAGCTCGTCGTTACCGATACCTGACTTTGGCTGCAACGGCACCTGAGGAGCCATTCGGCCATCGGCATCCACGCACTGGGTGACCCATTTCGCCAAACGGCTAATGCGCCACGACAGCCAGCTGGCATAACCCAGCAGAACCACCACCAAGCCAATAATAATCAGAAAGCTGCGGGCCAGTACGGTGCCCAGAGCGGCGCCTGAAATGTTCAGCAGTTGATCCAGCGATTGCTCCAGCACCAGTGTTCGCCCACCAAACACCGGAGCCTGTGCGCTCAGCCACAGGCTACCGTTACTGTGACGCATCAACGCCGGGGCGGGAAGATTAACCGGGAACTGGCGCCAGAGCTGTTCATTCACCAGAATCGAGTCGGGTTGATTGGCTTTCACCAGCGCCTTCAGCAGATTCTGCCCTACCTGTTGTAGCCACGAGGCGTTTTCATCTGCTTGGTCGATGCGTGCAGACCTTGGCTCGATGCCCGTCGTGGTCGCCGGCTTGGTTATGACTGTGCGCTGCTGACGGGCGATAACCCAACCGGATTCTTCCATTACTCGCAGTTGTTGGCCGCTGTCTAGCCAGCTGGCCAGCGTCTGCTCCAGATCCGCGTTGCGGCGAACCAGCGCAGCCGCTGGAATCTGCGCCAATGGCGGACTTTCAGCAGCCACACCTTCGCCTCCATAAAGGGCAAGCGTTATGCGGCTGCCCGCGGCAGGCCGGGGCAGGGCCAGTTCCAGCTGCCAGCCATTGGCCACCGGTTGCCAGAACGCGTTCACGCGGGGGTCGGTTTCGGTCCAGTTAGCACCGCTGCGGGCCGGCAGCTGTCCGGGTGCCGACGGGCGTAGCAACCAGGCCTGATTGCGCGGGTTTATACGGAGCTCATTGGCGCCACTGAACAGTTGCAGCAATAACCGGTGGTGGGCCAGCCGCGGCGCGCCGGGATTGAACAGCTGAGGTGGCTGGCCTGGAATGCGAATCAGCAGATACAGGGTTTTATCGCTGTGGCTGGCCTGCCAGTAAAGCGCGCTAGGCTGAGGGGCGGCCCCGGGCAGCTGCTGCCAAGGTTGAAGAGCGGACAGAGGTGCCTGCGCCGACGGCGGGAACGGCTCGGAGGAATCGTAGCCCGGCCAATCATCGGCGTAGCCGTCAAGCAGGAGGGCGCTATTCTGATCCGCGGTATAAACAGCAAACGTGCCGGCGGCCAATGGTGGCTGTGCCAGCAGCTCATCACCCGCCAGCAGGGCCAGGCGATTTGCCTGTTGCTGCAATTGTTGCTGGGCCTGCTGGCGCAGAATGTTGTCTAACTCAAGCGCAAACTGAACCCCGGCAAGAGGAACCAGCAACATCAACAGGCTTACCAGCAACAGCTGGCGTTTCAGGCTCAGTGCGGCCACGCGCACGGCTCTTGGCTTGGGCCGAAAATGGCACGCTCAGGCATTGTGGTCGTGCCAGCGATAACCCATGCCGTAAACCGTTTGAACGCTGTTGAAGTCGCGGTCCAGAGCGTTGAATTTGCCACGAATACGTTTGATATGCGACGTCACCGTATTGTCATCGAGTACCGTGCTGGCCGCGTCCATCAGCTGAACACGGCTGCGCACATGGCCCGGGTGGCGGGCCAGTGCGTGCAGCATCCAGAACTCGGTGACCGTCAGCTCAACGGCCTGGTTGTTCCAGCTGGCGCTCATGCGGTCCAGATTCAGTGTCAGTTTGCCTCTTGCCAGCAATTCGTCGGGCTGTTGATGGGCCTGATTCCAGGCGTCTGCGCGGCGCAGCAATGCATTAATGCGGGCCAGTAGATGTTCCATGCTCATGTCTTTGGTGACGTAGTCGTCTGCGCCCAGGCGCAGGCCGTGCACGGAGTCTATGTCGCTGTCGCGAGCGGTCAGAAAAATAATTGGCAGCGTGGCTGACTGCCGGCGTAAGTCCTGGCACAAAGTAAACCCGCCCTCCGCTTCGCTCCCCAGGCCCACATCAATAATCGCCAGGTCCGGTAACTGCCGCTGTAATGCCTGCCAGGCAGCTGGCCGGTCACCGTAGGTAGACACAGAAAAGCCCCTGCGCTCGAAAGCAGCGCGGTAATTATCGCGGATGGCGGGTTCGTCTTCGATCAGTGCCAGATGCTTGTTCATGGTGGCCCGGTGAGTGGATGAGGGGTTAATAGGCGAGCAGTGCTGTAAACCTAAGATAGTGATGACGCTCGCGCTGCACAAGGGCAAAAGGGTTGTGCTGCGGAGCTTGCCACAATTGATCACAGTTGCCCGCTGTCGTTGCCATATTGCGGTCATACAGTGCTGTTGCCATAAATCTACCAACGCAACGTACTAACACAACGTACTAACACAACGTACTAACACAACTGACCAACACAAAACGGCGGTGCTGATTATGATAATGACAGGTCTATTTTTTTCGCAGGTAATATCGTTCAGCCGTGCGTTGGTGCGCCGCACCATAGCCGGGTTGAGGCGTGGCCGTGATGCCGCCGGTCTTTGGCTGGTTATGTTGCTGATTCTGTTTGTGCATCCCCTGTTTGGCGAAACCGGCAACGCTCTGGATTCTGCGGTGTGGGTGTTTGAGCAAATTGGGACTGTCTCCGGGCCGTAAAGCTGACGTACACTTGTGCGCCAAAATATCGGACACAGAGTTGCTATGTTATGGCCCTACTAAGAAAAATACTGGCCTGGACGGGTGTATTACTGCTTTGTCTGCTGTCGATGGTGCTGTATTTGGCGCGGCCCTTTAATCCAGATAATAACCGTATTCTGGCGGGGGTATGTGCCCGTTTCGGGCGCGCAGTTCTTGGCATGCAGCGCCCGCTGTACGGCGCGGAGAATATGCCCAAAGACCGTTCCATGGTGGTGATTGCGAATCACCAGCATAACGACGATTTTTTGATCGTGGGGGATGTTGTGCCGCGGCGCTTGGTGGCGGTGGGCAAGGCGGGGCTGTTGTGGGTGCCGTTTTTCGGACAGGTATTCTGGCTTGGTGGTAACGTAATTCTGAACCGTTCGCGCTCGCGCAAATCCGTTGCCAGCATGCAGGCGGTAGGCGATACCATTGTTCACGAACGCAAAAGCCTGTGGGTTTTCCCAGAGGGCACGCGCAGCCGTGGTAAAGGGCTGCAGAGTTTTAAAAAAGGTGCATTTTACGCGGCCATTGCCTCTGGATCACCGCTGGTGATGGTGTGTGTTGGCCAGTACCAGGATGATTCCTTGGGCTGGATGGGCCGCCGCAAACCGGTTCCGCTCAGGATTTTACCGGCCATTGAAACCACTGGCATGACTAACAAAGACATACCCGAACTGATCGCGCGCTGCCACAGCGCTATGGCCAAGGCAATTGCCGAGCTGGGTGAAAGTAAGGCACAGTGAGTTAGCTTCCGTCACCTGTCCGCGACGCAGGCATGGCCTGCGCGGGCATTTCATTGATCAACAGGACTGAATATGATTGTACCTATAACCGGTGTTTTCGCGGCTGTTATCGGAATTTTGCTGCTGGTTTTGTCTGCCGTTGTGGTTAAGTACCGAATCAAATACGGCAAGGGTATGGGTATTACGGAAGATCTCGATTTTGAGGCTGCCGTGCGGGCCCACGGTAATCTGGTGGAATACGCACCGCTGACCCTGCTGATGTTGGGTATTGCCGAGCTGAACGGCGTTTCCAACGGTTTTATTTACTGGATTGGTATGGCTTTTGTCTTGGGGCGCATATTGCACGCTTGGGGCATGTTCCAAGGCCATGGCGGGCCCCACAAGGCCCGCGTGGTGGGTATTTTGCTAACCTGGGTCTCAATTCTGATGATCGCCGTGTTGCTGCTGCTGAACGTGTTTCAAGTATACGGTTAGGTCGAAAAATGTCCGGGGTCTGGGCAAATTAGCCGGACAGCGCGCTGGATACGCTGTGTTGCACGTACTCCAGTTCCACCCGGCGGTTGGCCGCGTGATCTGCCCGTGTTGCCAGCGGGCGGTCTGAGCCCCAGCCGACAGCTTTTAAACGCTGTTCATCCACGCCCTCTTCAATTAAAAAACGTACCACGGCGCTGGCCCGCATGCGCGACAGAAAATGACCATAGTCGTCGCTACCAAAGGCGTCGGAATGCCCGTGTACGCGCACATGTAGATGAACGTTGCGGAGCAAGTAGTGGCCGTGACGGGTAAGCATGTCCATGTCGGCGGCGCTAAGCTGATGTTTGTTGTAGCCGTAATGGAACTTCAGCTGACGGGGTTTGTGTGACTCGGCGCATGAATCTGGCTGAAAACCCTCCGCCAGAGTTGCGAGGGCCAGTAATTCCGGGTTATCCAAAACAAGAACGGTCATGTGGGGTTTCCTTGCATTCGGGGGCCGGCTGATAATGTTTTACGCCGTACGATGGTTCTTAAACCGGGTTTTCAAGCCCGATTTTGAGGCCGTACTATATATTAAGATATTAAGGCCGAACTATTGGCGCGCAGAACAATACCAGCATTAGGCGGTTGGTCGATAGCGCCATTAAACCTCACAACCAAGGCTACGCTATGACAAAACACGGCTTACAGGTGGCCAATTGTGATCAAATGTGACGACCCATGCTGATTATTCCCGCTGAAAACGCTGTTAACTGGAAACGCCCGCCCTGGATTACCTTAGGGTTGATGCTGGCCTGCGTGCTGGTGTTCACGTTTTATCAGGGTGCCGACCAGCGCAAGCTTCAGGTGGCTGTTAACCAGTATCTGAAAAATAATCTACAGGCTCTGGAGGCGCCGGTTTACGAAGATTACCTGCTGCGTAAGATACGCCAACAGGGTGATAGCGAGTCGGTTTACCAGCTGCAGCAGATGCGTAATCTACAGGCCAATCAGAAAGGCGGCTGGCTGGCGGTTACCCTGCTGATGGACCGCGACTTTTATCAGTATTTGCTCGATAACCGTGATCTGGTGTGGGCCAGCGCAGAACGCGAACGCTGGCAACAGCAGCGCGGCTTTATTGAGGACAACTTTATTGGCCGGCTCAGTTCCCAGCGTTTTGGGCTGATACCCGCGCAGTTGTCGTTGCACAGCCTTATCAGCTATCAGTTTTTGCACGGCGGCTGGGGACACTTGCTAGGCAATCTGGTGTTTCTGTTTTTGCTGGGATTTACCGTGGAGAAAGCCTTGGGCGCTGCGCGCTTTCTGTTGGCCTATCTGCTGTGTGGGGCGCTTTCTGGCCTGATGTTCACTGGATTCTCTGCGGGCAGCCTGGTGCCGCTGATTGGTGCGTCTGGCGCCATTTCCGGGCTGATGGGCATGTATGTGGCGATTTACGGTCTGCAAAAAATCCGCTTTTTCATTTTCCTGGGCGTCTACTTCAACTATTTTCGAGCGCCGGCTATCGCCATTCTGCCGGTGTGGCTGGGTAAAGAAATTTACGATTACTGGTACGCCGGCGCTACCGGTGTCGCCTATATGGCCCACGCTGGCGGCCTGCTGGCAGGTGCGGTTCTAGTGGGAGCGCTGGGTAAAAGCTGGTTTCAGGTGAAAGATACGTTTTTCGAGCCTGAACCTGAAGCGGAAGATGCCGCTTTTACCGAGGCTTATGGGCAGGCTATGGCGGCGATATCTACGCTGGATTTTGATCTGGCCCGTACGCGCTTTGAGGCTTTGCGAGAAGCTTATCCCCAGCGCGCGTTGGTACTGCAACATCAGCAACAACTGGCACAGCTGCGCCCGGACCTGCCCGAGTATCGCCACTTTAGCCGCGAGCGGATGGATGATGCGCTCAGCAGGCAGCAATTTGATCAAGTTATTGCGGTATGGCGGGAATATCTGGCCAAAGGTGAGGCGCATCAGCCGTTGGCTGCGGAAGACCACAACCGTGTGCTGTTTGCCAGCCTGAAGCAGCATGATTTGAGCACCGCAGAAAAAGCCTTTGAGCGCCTGCGAGGCGCGGGCAGCGAGCTGATGGTCAGCGAGGCCTCTCGGCTGCTGGTGGCGGAATTTGAAAAACGCCAGATGGCGCCCAAGGCCCAGCACTACAGACAGTGGTTATAGCGTTACGCTGGTGGCATCAGACGCTCAACAGGCTTATGAATTAGCCAGGCAGAACACTAGTCCGCTATGTTAAAGCTGGCTTTCGGGCCGCGCAATGGCTGGCGTTCCTGCGCTTGCTCCAAGAAGCGCTGAATCTCTGAGTGCTGGGGGTGTTGCGGGCACTTGCGTTGAATGAAGCTCAAAAACGCCGTGGCTTTTTCCCACTGGCCCAGGCCGTTGGCCAGGGTTTGCGCGGCCAGCAGATAGGCTGGCACCAGTGCCTGGCTGTCGGCAAAGCGCTTGTGAAAATCCTGCAGCAGCTTCAATGCCAAACGATAGTGACCGCTGCGATAAAGCGCGCCGGCCACCGTTACCGAAAGCTCGGCGTCTTGCAAACGGAATTGTGGGTCTGCCTGCTGCAGTTGCACCAGCAAGTCTGCCAGGGCCTTGCCATTATTGTGCGCTGCCAGCCACGCCATGATGCGCGGATGGTTCGCGTGCAGGCTGCGAATATCATTGCGCGCCGCCAGCAGCCTGTAGAGTTGGCCAATGCGCAGCGAGTTGTCTGGTTCGCGCTTGAGCTGCTCTAACAGCAGAGTCTGCGCGCGATCGTAGTTGCCATCTTTCAGGTTCATGTCCAGGTCGGCATCAAAGCGCTGGCTGCGATCGCGGTGGTGCTGGTCTTCGGGTTCGACAGCATCCTGATAATCCGCAGCAAAGCCCAGCTCCTCCTGATACTGAAACAGCAGATAACCCAGCATGTGAAATAGCATCAGGGTAAAGGTGCTGTTAAGAAAACCCGCCAGCGGCCGCGATACCCAGTCTGAAAAGTGCGTCAGGGCAAAATCCTGGGCCGCGCCAGACGCCAGCACCAGAAGAATCAGGTAACCGTAAAGCAGGAAGTAAGGGCTGCCGATGCGGGCGATCAAAGTGGCCAGGTTCAGGGGATTTACCGCCGCGCCCACGCTGCGCTCCATGGCTAACACCATAATGCTTGCGGGCAGGGCCAACACCACAAACGCCAGCGTCAGCATTAATAGCAAGGGCCCGCCCAACATGCCCGCGGCCGTTACCAGTCCGCCCATCAGCGCAAACACCAGAATCTGCAAAATCACAATGTTAAAGCCGCTGCCACTAAACGCCTCGGCCAGCGGTGGTGGCTTGAGGTGGCCTTCTGCGGTGCGATTGATAACGGCGTAGGTGTATTTCATCAGCGCCAGCGCCAGCAACAGCCACACCAACATGCCCAGTAGGTTTTGCGGTACCAGTGCCGGCACCAGTGTGCAGATGGCGATAACCAGCAGTGGATCAGTGTGGAATGGATAGCGGAAAAACGCGCCCAGCCGATGCCAGAACGGCACCACTTCGGTGGCGGCGCCTAAGTAGCGCATTGCCTTGCTGCACTTGGGGCAGAGCCCGCGACGTTGTTTGGCGTTAGCATCTGGCATGCAGCGGGTGCAAAAATGCAGCTGGCATTCACCGCAATGCCATTTGGCCGGGTCGCCGGGGTGATATTGGCAATCGTGTTTCAAA
>Ga0314777_100285_pt1 | contig 9731 bp, 10 predicted proteins | sample MetaTCB42018_FD_205648 | JGI IMG/M metagenome (GOLD analysis project Ga0314777, IMG submission 205648) | Metatranscriptome of cryopeg brine viral communities from Beaufort Sea near Barrow, Alaska, United States - CB4 2018 (Metagenome... | ecosystem: Environmental > Aquatic > Marine > Coastal...
CAATTTTGGTGGGTCTGGGTGGAGTTGAACCACCGACCTCACCCTTATCAGGGGTGCGCTCTAACCAACTGAGCTACAGACCCGGTTTTGCTTGTCTTCGAAGCGCCTGGTCTGCGTTGCAATCCTCGTTCAGTTGGTCACGTACTACAGTACGCTTCCGCCTTCGCTCAGCTTGCGCCTTGCCAATCGATTCGAATCCGGCGCCAAACCCCTGAGGGTTAAAACCGTCGGGCCTGAAAGACCCTTTGCTCTCTTTAATCAACTGGGCAGTGAAGTCGTACTGCATTGGCATGTTGATGACGGTGATTTAATTGTGGCCAATCAATTGTTATGCGAACTCTCTGGCCCTGCTCGCGCTATTTTAACTGGCGAGCGCACCGCAATAAACTTTATCCAAACCTTATCTGGGGTTGCCAGCTTAACCAAGCTATACGTGAATAAACTCGCTGGCACCCACACCCGATTACTCGACACGCGCAAGACCATTCCGGGCCTTCGTACCGCGCAAAAATATGCGGTCACCTGTGGCGGGGGATATAATCATCGCATTGGCTTATTTGATGCCTTTTTAATCAAAGAAAATCACATCATGGCTTGCGGCGGTATTGCAGCAGCCATCACCGCCGCCAAAGCATTAGACAATAAAAAACCGCTTGAAGTGGAAGTTGAATCACTTGAAGAACTCACTCAAGCACTCGATGGCGGCGCAGACATCATTATGCTCGACAATTTTGATGTCACCATGATGGTGGATGCCGTTAGCCTTAACAATCGTTATAAAGATCAAGGTAAGGGAGCCAAATTAGAAGTGTCAGGCAATGTCACCTTAGACACCCTCGCAAGCTTCGCCCAAACCGGAGTAGATTATATCTCGGTCGGTGCCCTGACCAAGCATGTAAAAGCGCTGGATTTATCATTAAGATTGAAACGCTAGGTCCTAGGCCGCTACGCGGATAGTGCGCTGCTCTTCTAGGGCGGACTTCGTCCTGCTAGGGACAGCTTCGCTGCTAAGATCCTAGGCCGCTACGCGGATAGTGCGCTTCGCTTCTAGGGCGGACTTCGTCCTGCTAAAGTCGCTGCGCTTCTAAGGTCCTAGGCCGCTACGCGGATAGTGCGCTGCGCTTCTAGGGCGGACTTCGTCCTGCTAGGGACAGCTTCGCTGCTAAGATTTTATAGCCTCTAGCCGCGTAGCGTCCTAGCAGCGAAGCGATCTAGGCTTTTTGCTTGTATAGAATCTAGCAGCGTAGCGCTCTAGCACCTAGGCCTTTAGATTTTATCTCTCCTCAATAAAGCGCCAACAAACCGACATTGTTGCTGTTTTGTCAAAAAAAACACCTGAAGGTTGAGTCCGTCAAAAAAATTTAGCGTACAATATGCGGGTAAAATGCGAAAAATGAGCCTTTTTAGACATTTATTTTCAATTTGTGCAATATAACTGTTCCATTTTTAAAACATTTATAATAACGTTTACTTCGGCAAGTTGGCCTTTTGACCATAAATTATTGTCATCACGTGGTAATAAGCAGCCTAAAATTTACAAAAAAGCAACATGGAACGGTAAGCTTGCATTAGCCTTTACTTGTCCGCTGTCGTTAATGTGCGTTAGTTGGTAAATTAGTTGGTGAATTAGTGAGTTGGTTTTACACTAAAACTAGGGGGGGACAAAGGTTAAAAGGGTTAATCATAACGGCTCAGCCGCAATGTCATCCTGACACTATATTGTTAGCATGCAGACACTCAGGGTTTGCATCGATAATCAATCGTCAAGTTGATAAATAGCCAGCAGGTTTACCTCATATAACCAACACGGGTTTAGGTTTTAGCTTAAGTTAATGTTGTCGCTTAAGTTTATGCTTTTAGCTTAGGTTGATATTTTTAGCTTAGGTTTATGTTGTAGATTAGGTTTAAGATTAAGTTTTTAGCTTGTGTTCTAGCTCATGTTCTAGCTTAAGTTTATGTTGTAACTTATGTTCATGTTCTAGTTTTTAGCTTATGTTCTAGTGTGTCGCATAAGTTAACTGAATTATTAATCATGTCTTCATTACATTAATCGCTAACACCGTGTTTTAAGGGTGAAATCGATGAACCGTAGCGATGACATAAATAAAGTCGTGGTGCTTGATTGCTAACTAATAATAGCAACTACCACATAATGGTGTCTGCAAGGCCTTAGGCACAGGGATGGCCACTTAAACACACGCCACAACAACAAAGTGTGTTAATTATCCAGGATGGATACTGCCACAGTCTATTTTACGGAGAGAGAAATGAAAAATATTAACCAAATCAAAAACGCTAAGGGTTTTACTCTTATCGAATTAATGATCGTAGTCGCGATCATCGGTATTCTTGCAGCAATCGCATTGCCTGCTTACCAGCAATATACTAAAAAAGCGCGGTTCACTGAAGTTGTGCTAGCCGCATCAAATGTTAAAACATCTATCGATACATGCTTCCAAACTCGCGGACAAGGTGTTCTTGCAAACTGTAATACAGAAGCAAAAACTGGTGCTAATTTGGCGGGTTCTGCAGATGGTACACAGGTTTTATCAGTCACTATTTTAGAAGCTGATGCTAGTATAACTGCAACTGGTATGGGTACAGTTGATGACGCTACATATATTCTAACTCCAACAAAGACAGCTAATGGCTCCCTAACTTGGGTACAAACAGGTACATGTATTGAAAAAGGTATATGTTAATTACATTTTACATCTATCAAACCACTATGCGTTTAACGCATAGTGGTTTTACTTAAATTGAAGTAATGATAGTTATATCAATGATTGAAATCTTCAATTGATGTTTGCTTCCAAACTAGAGGTCATTACTTATTACAAAATTGTGATAGTTTCAGTAAAATAGGTCTCGTTAAAAACGGATTGATTGCGGCTCCTTATGTCAATGGCATAGATATTCTGAGTGATGGAACCATTGCTGCAAATGCAATTTCTACCGATGGATTTAATGCTGAGACTTTTATCTTGTCTCCAACACCATCTTCAAGTACTTTGATTTGGGAAGCATCGAGTACATCATCTTGCATCATTGCAGGTTTCTGTTAACAATTAACAAAGACACTAACTATATGCCGTCAACAGCGCTTCATCTAGGTTTATCAACTTTTTTTATTCGCAAAGGTCTCCTAAGTGAAGAGCAAATTTCAGCTTCAATTGCTGATTCTCGTAAGCAAAAGCAATCTCTCGTCAGCACAATAATCCATTCAAAATTACTTTCTGCAAGAGAAATAGCTGAACTTTGCTATGAAGAATATGGCACGCCGTTACTCGATCTTAATGAATTTGATGTTGCCAATATTTCTGAAGAACTATTAAACAAAAAACTCATCGAAAAACATAAGTGCTTACCGCTGTTTAAACGCGGAAATCGTATTTATATCGCCACCTCAGATCCAACCAATATTTCAGCCTTAGAAGACTTCCAATTTAGTCTCGGCTTGCACGCCGAAGCCATATTAGTTGAAGACGATAAACTGCTTAAAATATTAGAGAAGATCATCGAAGATGATATTTCTGGGTTAGATTTAGGCGGCGCTGATGAAGAAGCATTGGCTAATATGGAAGTGACTGATACCGAGAGGCGTGATGAGCCAACCGGTGATAGTAGCGATGATGCGCCCATAGTGATTTATATTAATAAAATCCTCACCGATGCCATACGTAAAGGCGCATCAGACTTACATTTTGAACCTTACGAGAAGCGTTACAGGATTCGTTTTCGTATCGACGGTATATTGCATGAAGTCTCCGAGCCACCAGTCAATCTCTCCAACCGTATTTCAGCCCGCTTAAAAGTGATGTCAAAACTGGATATTGCCGAGCGCCGCCTGCCCCAAGATGGCCGCATAAAAATGAAGCTGTCACGCACTAAATCAATCGATTTTCGTGTCAGTAGCTTGCCCACGTTATGGGGCGAGAAAATCGTAATGCGTATTTTGGACTCATCTTCTGCGCAACTGGGAATTGAAAAGCTCGGCTATGAAGACGACCAACGGCTGTTATATGAAGAAATGCTCGCCAAACCTCAAGGCATGATCTTAGTCACTGGCCCCACAGGTTCGGGTAAAACGGTGTCCTTGTATACCGGCCTCAATATTCTTAATACCGAAGAGCGCAATATTTCTACCGCCGAAGATCCGGTGGAAATTAACCTTGAGGGCGTTAACCAGGTTCACATTAATTTAAAAGCCGGCTTAACTTTTGCCACGGCGCTGCGATCCTTTTTACGTCAAGATCCCGATGTGGTGATGGTGGGTGAAATTCGCGACTTAGAAACGGCTGAAATCGCGATTAAAGCCGCGCAAACCGGTCATTTAGTATTATCCACCTTACACACTAACTCGGCAGCGGAAACCTTAACCCGCTTAATTAATATGGGCGTACCGGGCTACAATATTGCCAGCTCAATCAACTTAATTATAGCCCAGCGATTAGCCAGACGCCTGTGCCCTGCCTGTAAGCACGAAGAGACAATTCCTGTTGCAGAAATGCAGCGTTTAGGCTTTAGTGAAGCTGACATTAATAACGGCTTTACAATATATAAACCTGTTGGTTGTGAACTCTGCTCCGGCGGCTATAAAGGCCGCGTCGGTATTTATGAAGTGATGAAAATGAGTGATGAAATTGCCCGCACCATTATGGAAGACGGTAACTCACTGCAAATAGCTACCCTAGCCAAGCAGCAAGGCATGCGTGATCTACGCCAATCTGGGTTACTCAAGGTGATCAACGGCGTGACCAGTATCGCGGAAATTAACCGTGTCACCAGCTTTTAATTCCGTTATAGTCAAAAATCATTTAATTGACTATTTCCTATTAACTTTTTTCTATTTGCATTCACAATTAACAGTTCACTATTAAGCATTCACTATAAATAAGTTTCTATTAACCATTTCCTATTAACAATGAGTTAGCTTGGATACGGCTCAATCATAAAAGGACTGGCTCCATGGCCACAGCAATAGCAAAAAAAAATCTCAAGGCAAAAAAGATAATCAAACACCAACCTAAGGTTTTTACCTACCAATGGAAGGGGGTAAATCGCGATGGTCAACGCACGGCCGGTGAGCTCAAAGGCTCTACTATGGCTGAAATTCGCAGTGTACTAAAATCCCAAGGTGTCACCCCTAAGGGGGTACGTAAAAAGTCTGCCCCGTTGTGGAGAACAGAAAAAAGCATCACCGCAATGGACATTGCCATGATCACCCGCCAAATAGCCACCATGCTGGCAGCGGGTGTGCCACTGGTAACCACCATTGAACTGCTTGGCCGCGGCCATGAAAAAGCCAAAGTGCGCGAATTATTGGGCACCATTTTATCTGATGTCCAATCAGGTATTCCGCTGTCTGATGCATTAAGGCCTCACCGACGCTATTTTGATGATTTATATGTCGACTTAGTCGCTGCCGGCGAGCATTCTGGCTCACTCGATGCGGTATTTGACCGTCTCGCCACTTATCGCGAAAAAGCCGAACAATTAAAATCCAAAATCAAAAAAGCCATGTTTTATCCTGCGGCGGTCATTATTGTGGCTATCTTAGTCACGTCACTATTATTATTATTTGTGGTGCCGCAATTTGAAGAAATCTTTAACGGCTTTGGTGCCGAACTGCCCGCATTTACGCAATTGATTGTTGGCATATCCCGTTGGTTGCAAGCCTCTTGGTATTTCTTTGTTATCGCCATTATTGTTGCTATTTGGCTTTTTAAACGCGCCCATCGTAGCTCACAAAGTTTTCGTAACCGCATCGATCAAATCATGCTTAAAATCCCCGTTATCGGTGATATCCTTCACAAAGCCGCAATCTCGCGTTTTGCCCGCACCTTATCAACCACCTTTGCGGCAGGGGTCCCCTTAATTGATGGGCTTGAGTCTGCAGCTGGCGCATCAGGAAATTACGTTTACCGTAAAGCCGTGTTAAAAGTTCGCCAAGAAGTGATGTCCGGCATGCAGATGAATGTGGCGATGCGCACCACCGGATTATTCCCCGATATGTTGATCCAAATGGTGATGATTGGTGAAGAGTCTGGCGGCTTGGACGACATGCTTAATAAGGTGGCAGATATCTACGAAATGCAAGTTGATGATGCGGTTGACGGTTTATCGAGCTTAATCGAACCCATTATGATGGTGGTGATTGGTACTTTAGTCGGTGGCTTAATCGTCGGTATGTATTTGCCTATTTTCCAAATGGGCAATATTGTCGGCTAAATAAATATGATCAAGAATAAGTATAAGTATAAGAAGAACAATGACTGAATTTATCTCAACTTTTGTAGCAACAATGAGCCAATACCCTTGGATCTTTGTTGCGATTAGCTTTTTATTTGCTGCCACCATTGGCAGCTTTCTCAATGTCGTGATCCACCGTTTACCGGTAACGATGAAACGCGAATGGCAAAGTGAATGTAACTTTTACTTGAATGAATATCACCCCGATATTGTCAAGCAAGTGGGCAATGAACGCTTACACAAAGCCATTGATGCCTTTCCCGAGAAATACAATTTGGTGGTGCCAGGCTCTGCCTGCCCAAAATGCAATGCCAATATTAAACCTTGGCATAATATTCCCCTGCTCGGTTGGTTAATGCTTAAGGGAAAATGTGCCGATTGTAAAACCCGTATTTCAATCCGTTATCCCATTGTCGAACTATTAACTGGCGTATTAATTGCGGCCTTAGCTTGGCACTTTGGCCCAACATGGCAGTTTTTGTATGCCAGTATCCTAACGTTTGTGTTAGTGGCATTAACCGGTATCGATCTCGACGAAATGCTATTACCCGATCAGCTGACCTTACCTATCCTATGGTTAGGATTAATGATTAACCTTAGAGGCATTTATGCTAGCCCTGAAGATGCCATCATTGGCGCAGCTGCAGGGTATTTAAGTTTATGGTCGGTGTTTTGGTTATTTAAGTTGGTAACGGGTAAAGAGGGCATGGGATACGGTGATTTTAAATTATTAGCCGTATTCGGTGCTTGGTTAGGTTGGCAAATGTTGCCGATCATTATTCTACTGTCCTCTTTGGTGGGTGCTATCGTCGGCATCACCATGATTATCACCAAACGGCTCCATAAAAGTAACCCCATCCCATTTGGTCCTTATATTGCAGCGGCGGGATGGATAGCCTTAGTGTGGGGACATGACATTCTCAATTGGTATTTGGGTACCTTATAATGTTAAAAAAGTTTATCGTGGGCTTAACGGGTGGCATTGCCAGTGGTAAAACCACAGTGGCGAATTTATTTGCCCAGTACGGCATTGACTTAGTCGATGCTGATGTTATCGCCAGAGACGTTGTTGCTATTGGCTCTGAGGGTCTAAAAGCCATAACTGAACATTTCGGTCAGGCTATATTATTAGTCGACAACAGCCTTGACAGAACGGCTCTGCGTGCACACGTTTTCGATAATCCCGAACAGCGACTTTGGCTCAACAACTTACTCCACCCGATGATCCGCCAAAAAATGCTAGAGCAAGTACAAGCATCGACCTCAGCATACGTAATAATGATTGTTCCCTTGCTTTTTGAGAATCATTTAGATAGTTTAGTCGATGCAACTTTGGTTGTAGACATTGCTCCTGAGTTACAGATATCAAGGGCAATGCAACGTGATGGTGTCAGTAAAGAACAAGTTGAATCTATTCTTGCCAGTCAAATGACGCGAGAACAACGATTAAAAAAAGCTGATAATATTATTGATAATCAAGGAAAACACAAGCTGTTGCGCAGTCAAGTCTCTCGTCTGCATCAACGATACTTACAACAGGCCGCCGAGTTAAAAACCAACGTCAATGACTGATTTAATCTACGAACAACCCTTAAATGAAAAAATACGCAGTTATTTACGTATAGAAAACCTCGCGCTGCAGTTACAACTGCACCTTAAAGACGATCATCAACATCAATGCTTTTATCCATTATTTTCACTAGCAGAACTCACAGAGCGTTGTGATTATCGTAGCGATATATTGAAAGATATAGAAAAACAGATCCAAATTATTTCGAGTTGGCGCGCAAACTCAAATGTGGATCACGATCAAGTCGATCAACTCAAACAAAAACTCAGCGCGTTCAAGTTGTCGTTACAAACACAAGAAAGAATTGGTTGCAGATTCAAACAAGATAAATTTATCTCGGCATTACGACAACGATTTAATATGACCGGGGCTTACTGTAACTTTGATTTACCCCAACTGCACTTTTGGTTAGGCAAAGACTGGCAATCTAGGCAACAAGATATTGAAGGCTGGGTCCAACAGTTTCAACCTCTTCTTGCGCCCATAATGTTTCTTTTGGATCTGATCAGAACCACAGCTGATTTTAGTTTATGCCAAGCCCAAGCTGGTTTCTATCAAAGCAATTCACCGCAACCACTGTTATTAATCCGGGTAAAGATAAATTCCGACCAAAACTGTTATCCCACTATCAGTGGTAACCGCAATCGTTACGCCATTCATTTTGTCGATTTCAATTTACATCACCATACCAATGAAACTATTGAATTCTCACTAGCAACCTGCACTTAAACACTTTACCATCACTAACAACATCAATGACCAAGAACAATTATGCCTATAACAGTCGTCAATTGCCCAATTTGCAGCACCCGAGTTGAATGGAATGACACCTCCTTATTTAAACCTTTTTGCAGCGAGCGTTGTAAACTGATCGATCTTGGCGATTGGGCCAGCGAGAAGCATGCGATTCCTGTTAAGAATAGTATCGATCCAGATATGCTTGATGATATTGGTTTTGACGAAGATGACTTCTTTAAACAATAAGTTCAAATAATCAGGGGCCAAAGCATGCAACAACGAATTCATGTCGCAGTCGGTGTGATCATCAATCAAGATAGACACATTTTACTTGCTAAAAGGCTCGGACATCTTCACCAAGGCGGAAAATGGGAATTTCCGGGTGGTAAGGTGGAAGCTAATGAAACGGTTACTGAAGCGTTAATTAGAGAGCTCAAAGAAGAAGTCAATATTGAGGTATCTCATTCAACCCCCTTTATGGACATCAGTCATGATTATCCAGATAAACACGTTAGACTTGATATTCATTTGATCACTGAATTTTCAAATCAAGCAAAAGGCATGGAACAACAGCAAATTGAATGGGTTTCCCTAGATAATATTGCAAAATACGATTTTCCAGAGGCCAATAAACCTATAGTAGACAAGATATTAGCTGAACTATAATGCCTATCTAGTCTAAATATCTCTCTAGAATAAATATCTATCTACCCTAAATGTCTGTTTACCCTAAATAGCTATCGCCTAAAGACGTCTATCGCCTAAAGACGTCTATCGCCTAAAATACCTGTCGACCTAAAATCACTTGAAATGATAAGTCCATTATTGTTAAACAAATGGATTTTGTGCCAGCTGATTTCTGCCACCTAAATTGACGCCTATTACCCGTGATCCTCCCATTCGCTTATTCGCAGCATGTTTTACCTTGTGCCAGTCTACTGAACCAATATAAGCCACCAGACTCTTTATCATCGCCAAAGGACGCACTTGGAAATAAATAATACCGCGATAAACAATACCGCAATAAATAATACCGCAATAAACAGTACCGCGATAAATATCCAGTATTGATTTCTCATTTTAGCCGCAAAAGCGCTGACCACCATAGAGGTGCAAATGTCTATTGCAGGCGTAATATCAACACTGTGGAAGCGACAGAGCCTGCTCAGCG
>Ga0314777_100294_pt1 | contig 9538 bp, 7 predicted proteins | sample MetaTCB42018_FD_205648 | JGI IMG/M metagenome (GOLD analysis project Ga0314777, IMG submission 205648) | Metatranscriptome of cryopeg brine viral communities from Beaufort Sea near Barrow, Alaska, United States - CB4 2018 (Metagenome... | ecosystem: Environmental > Aquatic > Marine > Coastal...
ATTTTTAGCCGAAGCCAATAAATGGCGGTCTCCTCTCTGCTGCACTTGTCGTCGGTTCACACCGCCCAGGCGTTACCTGGTACCCTGCTCTTTGAAGCCCGGACTTTCCTCCCCGTACCTAATGAGCCGGCAACGTCTGGCGGGAAGCTGGAGCAGGGTTCGCGAACCGCCCGTTTCAAAGAGTTGGTGAACGTGCCTGTGCATGTTCCTTTGAGCGGACGCACTATCGCGTTCAACGAAGACGGTGGCTGCACGGCCGGCTGTGATTAACAGACTGAGCATGGACAGGCACAGCCCTGTTTACTGGAAGCCTAAACAGTAAAAAGCCAGCAATAGCCGGCTTTTTTGTCTTTATTTAAAAATAACTCAGGAAAAAGTCAGCGGCCTTTCACCGGCTTCATCACGAATACAAGTGGGCAAGCCCATCTGGTTAAGCAGGTTCAGAAAAGGTCGGGGTGGCAGTTCTTCCACATTGGCCATGGTGCCGATATCCCAGGTGCCATCGGCAATCAACAGGGCGGCAGCTACCGGTGGAACACCTGCCGTATAGGAAATGCCCTGGCTGCCCACTTCTTCGTAAGCGTCTTTATGGTCGGCCACGTTGTAAATAAACACCTCCCTTTCCTTGCCATCTTTTTGACCTTTGACCAGGTCACCAATACACGTCTTACCGGTGTAATTCGGTGCCAGGGAAGAAGGGTCGGGCAAAATTGCTTTCACCAACTTCAAGGGAATCACCTCTAGGCCTTCTGCCGTTTTCACGGGTTGCTCAGAAAGTAAACCCAGACTATTGAGTACCGTAAATACCGTGATGTAGTGCTCGCCAAAACCCATCCAGAAACGAATGTTGGGCACATCCAGGTTTTTGGACAGTGAATGAATTTCATCATGCCCGGTCATGTAGCTGGTATGTTCACCCACCACAGGCAGATTATCTGTGCGCTTATTCTCGAACATCTTGTTTTTGGTCCACTGGCGATTCTGCCAGGACCAAACGCGCCCGGTAAATTCACGGAAGTTGATCTCGGGATCAAAGTTGGTGGCAAAATAACGGTCATGATCCCCGGCATTGATGTCGATAATGTCGATGGAATCAACCGTGTCAAAATATTCATCAACCGCCAGCTTGGCATAGGCATTAACGACACCCGGATCAAAGCCCACACCTAGAATGGCCGTGGTCTTGGCCCTTGCAAATTCATCCTTGCGCGTCCATTCATAGTTACCGTACCAGGGCGGCTCTTCGCAAATCTTGTCCGGCTCTTCGTGAATGGCGGTGTCCAGATACGCAGCGCCGGTATTGATGCAGGCGGTCATCACCGACATATTGATGAAAGCCGAGCCAACATTAATAACAATCTGGGATTCTGTCTGATAGATCAGTTCTTCAGTGGCGGTAATATTCAGGGCATCCAGCGCAAAGGTTTGAATTTTGCCGGGCACTTTCATACTGCCTTTTTCTTCCACGCTTTTAACAATGGCATCACACTTGGATTGAGTACGTGAAGCCAGCGTGATTTGGCCCAGAACGTCGTTATTCTGAGCGCATTTATGGGCGACCACCTGAGCAACGCCCCCACCTCCGATAATCAAGACATTTTTTTTCATTTCCAGACACAACTCCAATTTTAAAATCACTGTTCATTTGTTGGGAGCAAGATGTTGTCAGTTCAGGCCGCCCACGGCAAACTCTACGACAATGCCTGCACAAAATCCTCATAGTTAAACGACTTTACGAGCTCGATACGCCCATCCAGTTGTTTAACCGCAATAGACGGCATCTTCACGCCGTTAAACCAGCTTTTCTTGACCATCGTGTAGCCGGCTGCATCCTGAAAAGAGAGGCAGTCACCGATCTGCAAAGGCTTTTCAAACTGAAATTCGCCAAAAATATCACCGGCCAGGCAAGATGTACCGCAAACCTGATACGTGTAATTACCACGGTTGGGCTTAAGTTTTGCGGTTTCCCGGTAGATCAATAGATCCGGCATGTGAGCTTCAATAGATGAGTCAACAATCGCCAGGTCTTTGTCGTTGTTGAGCAGGTCAAGAACGGTGACTTCCAGGCTGGTAGAGTTGGTGATGGCGGCTTCGCCGGGCTCCAGATAAACCTGCACAGCATATCGCTCAGCAAAGGCCTTCAGTCTCTGGCAGAAACGCTCCAGAGGATAGCCTTCTCCGGTAAAGTGAATGCCACCACCCAGGCTGACCCAGCTGACTTTTTCCAGCAGGTGTCCAAAACGTGTTTCGATGACCTGCAGGAGTTCATCAAAGCGCTCGAAGGAGGCATTTTCACAGTTGTTGTGAAACATGAAGCCTGAGACCTGATCCAGAATGCCAGCGATTTTTTCCGGGTCGTGTTCACCCAGGCGGCTGTGCGGGCGGGCCGGATCGGCAAGGGCGAAATCCGAGGAGCTGACACCGGGATTGACTCTCAGTCCCCGGGTTTTGTTTGCAGATGACTCAGAGAAGCGCTGCAGCTGACTGATGGAGTTAAAGATGATTTTATCGCTGTGAGCCAGAACTTCTTCAATCTCATCATCAGCGTAGGCGACACTGTAGGCGTGTGTTTCCCCTGCAAATTTTTGCTTACCCAGTTTGACTTCATTGAGAGAAGAAGATGTTGTGCCATCCATGTACGCCTGCATCAAGTCAAAGACACCCCAGGTGGCAAAGCACTTGAGCGCCAGCAAGGATTTGGCACCGGATTCTTCCCGCACCCGGGCAATGATTTCCAGGTTGCGCAGAAGTTTGCTTTTATCGATCAGGTAATAGGGTGTTTTGAGCATTTTCTTCCCTCAAAAACGCGCGATTATATACGATAAACACTCTTGGTCATTACTTTTGACATCTGTCTCCACCAACATCCTGTATTCAAGGACTTTTATTATGGAAACACTACTGATCATACTGGCGGCGCTGTTTGTGGCGCTGATCGTTATTCTGCCGCTGGTTGAGAAATATGCGCCGAAAGGTGAACCGCGTGATTATGGCAACCTCACGCGGTTCATTTTCCCGCTGATGGCCGTGTTGATTTTGGCGCAAATGATTCGGCATTTCTTTTTCTAAGAAAACTCAGACTCCAGGGCTACTAGTCACGATTATGCGCGGGCACGAGAACCACAATAACCACAATAACTAAGGCAACGCCCCGTTACACGAAACCAACACTTCTCTATTAACGCCCGAAAGGTTACCTGGGATATGAAAAAATTATCGCTCAAGTTCAAACTGTACGTGTTCGTTATCAGCTTGTTGCTGGTGATGGGTGTCAGCATGGTAATAACAGCACAAGTGTCGCTCAGCCAGATGGAAGGTCGCCTAGTGTCAGAAACCAGTCAGCTGGTGCAGAGGATTGTAATGGATCGTCTGTCCGCTACCGCCGGTGAGTATGGGGAGGAAATTAGCGGTCAGCTCAATGCCGCGCTCAAAGTGCCCGATGTGGTCGGAAGTATTATTGAAGAAAACATCGCTGCGGGCAGTTCATCGCAGGTCAGTCGCAGCGGGCTATCGGATGCGGTGCGTGCCGTGTTGACATCGGAGGGTTACCTCAGTGCTATGTACGCACAATTTGAGCCGAATGCTTATGACGGCCTGGACCGATACTTTAACGACGGCCTTGATGACCACAGTACCGATATAGGCACGTTGGAAATTTACTATATTCGGGATAGCAAAGGCAACGTTCAGCTGGAGCGGGTGGAAGATCCTGAAGAGAAATACGATGAAACCCTGAACGAGTTTGGTGCTCGTGAAGCAGAGTGGTACCTCTGCCCTATGGAGACCAAAACTGCCTGCATAATGGAGCCTTACAATTACGAGATTGCAGAGGGCTACACTGAACTGATGACGACTCTTGTTGTTCCTATTATGAATGGCCAAGAATTTGCCGGCGTCGTTGGTGTGGATATTAATCTAGAAACTTTGCAAAAAACCGTAAAAGCGATCAGTCAGCAGCTTTATGACGGTCAATCCAGGGTCACCTTATTGAGCGAGCAGGGGCTCATTGTTGCGGCCAGCCACAATAGCGATGCGCTGGCTCGGCCTCTGGCGGAGGTAATGCCGGAACTGGCGAGTGAAATGGCGGGGCTACACCGTTCCGGTGGGCGTTATGATGACGGTGAAACACTGGCGGTCTCTTACCCAGTTCATATAACGGATACGGGAGGGGAATGGTCTTTGCTGGTTGAACTGCCGCGCGCAACAGCACTGGCAGAGCTGGATGAAATTACCACCTTGCTTTCTGAAGAGGTTGCGGCCACGGCGCAGCGCCAACTGCTGGTCGGTATTATCGTGTCAATTCTGGCGGTATTGCTGCTGATTGTGGTGGTTCGCTCGGTGGTCCGGCCACTGGATGAAATCCGCGACCGGATGAACAATCTCAGCAGCGCCGATGGTGATCTGACCCGTGAGCTTGATATTGATACCCATGCAGAGTTGATTGACCTTGCCGGTGGCTTTAACACCTTTCTCAGGCGTCTGAGGGATATGATCAACGATCTGAAAGCGGTGAATGTTCGCGTTCATCAGCAGGCAGCGGATGTGGGGACTATAGCCCGTGACACGGAAGAGAATACCGCCAGACAGCATCGTGAAGTAGACGGCGTGGTCACGGCGATGAATGAGATGTCTGCCGCTGCTGGCGAGGTCGCCGGGTTTGCCAGCGAGTCAGCAGAGAATGCGCGCAAGGCACAGGACGGTATCCGCTTTACTCAATCCACTCTTGGTTCCGCCGTTGAGGGTGTCAGTGCGCTGGCAGGTGATATGGTTGAGGCCAGCGAGGCTATCGGTCATGTCGCCAGTCGCAGTGATGAGATTAACCGGATTCTGGATGTTATCAGAGGTGTTGCCGAGCAAACCAACTTGTTGGCTCTGAACGCTGCTATTGAGGCGGCGCGGGCAGGTGAGCAGGGCCGTGGTTTTGCGGTTGTGGCGGATGAGGTGCGCACATTGGCCTCGCGCACACGGCAATCAACAGATGAAATAAGCCAGATGATTGATGGGCTGCAACAGGACGTGAAACAGGCGGTTGGCGTTATTAACGCCGGTGTCGATCGGGCGACCATGGCGGTTGAGGGTACCCGCGAGGCGGATCACTCACTGGCAACTGTCGTAACGCGCATAGACACTATTGTTGAACATGTGATCCAGGTGGCGACTGCAGCGGAAGAACAAAGCTCCGTGAGCGAGGAAATTAACCACAACCTGACCGCCATTGGTGACGCCGCCAGTGACCTGCGTGAACTGGCGCAAAGGCTAAGGGGCAGTGGCGAATCTCTGGATAATGAAGTTGAAATACTGGATGGAGAACTGAACCGTCTGAAAACTTGAAACAGATGAGGGGGCTGCTCTGGGATCTGGTAAAAACTCCCGTGCGTGTCTCGTGGAGCGGGCGCACCATAGCTTGCGATCACAAGCTATGGTGCTTTTGCAGCCGGCGATAACTGATTTCAGCTTTCCATCTCCGCTTTATACTCCCCAGAGCTGGCCGCGCCGTTAAGCCTGGCTCGCTTGAGCATGGCGTTTTGGGCAGCGTGTTTGTTGTCCAGTTTGCCGGCCCAAGCTTTCTGTGCCGGTTCCTGCAGGGCACGTCCATAAGAAAAACTCAGGCTCCAGGGTTGCCGGCCAAGGCTGTTCATCGCGTTCAGGTTGAGGGTAGCTTCTTCGGGAGTCTGTCCGCCGGAGAGGAAGTTAATACCCGGGACGGCCGCCGGAACAACTCGGCGTAATACCCCCAAAGTGGCTTTTGCTACTGCTGCCGGAGATGCCTTCGCGCACGCTTTGCCGGGCGTTACCATGCTGGGCTTCAGGATTATGGTTTCCAGTTGCACGCGGTGGCGGCGCAGGGCATTGAAAACCTCCGCAATCACGGCTTCATTTACTTCTGCAGACCGCTCGATGGTGTGGTTACCATCAATCAGCACCTCTGGCTCTACAATGGGCACAATACCTTTGGACTGGCACAACGCGGCATACCGGGCCAGCATTTCAGCGTTGGCTTCCACCGCCTGGCGTGAGGGCAGTGTGTTAGAGACGTTGTACACAGCACGCCACTTGGCAAAACGGGCGCCCTGGTTCTTGTAGATTTCCAGTCGATCATCCAGGCCGTCGAGGCCATAGGTTATTTCATCGCCCGGAGCATTGATCAGTGGCTTTTTCCCCGTATCTACCTTGATGCCCGGCACAATTCCCTGGCTTTCCAACAGCTGGGTGATCGGTGTATTGTTCAGGCTGTTCTGACCCAGGGTTTCTTCAAAAAGAATCACCCCGCTGACGAATTCTCCAAGCCCGGGTGTGGAAAAAATCAGGCTGCGGTACTCCCGGCGTTTATCTTCTGTAGATTCAACACCCACCGCATCGAAGCGTTTCGCGATAGTCGGGTGGCTTTCGTCCGCAGCAAGAATACCCTTGCCTGGCTGAACAAGATCCTGAATCGTTGAATGCAATTCGGCGTGAATATTCATGCCCGCTCCTATGCCATATTGAATGTTGTCATCTTTTTCGGTTTTCTTTGCTCAACAGTATAGTTCGTCCATTCGCCATGAGTGCTGAAGTGTCGCTCACATTCAAGGTAGGGGACAGATTTGAAACCTGTCCCCGATTTAGTCCCCGGATTCAAAGCTCAGCTCGGCTCCGGCCGGGTGTGCACGTGAATGTCACGCTGCGGGAACGGAATGTCTATGTTCGCTTTGGTTAAGGCTTTTGTGATGGACGCGTGAAGTTCGTGAGACAGCGGCATCATGTCTACTAACAGGTCTTTTACAAACACCCAAACCTCGAAATTAATGCAGCTGTCGCCAAATCCGACACAGAAAGCCGACGGTGCCGGGTCATCCGTAACGCGCTCGTTATTTTGCGCTACCTCGGTGAGTATGGCTTGAACCTGGTCTATGTCACAGTCATAGGCGACACCCACCTTCACGACGATTCGGGTAATCGGGTCTGACAGTGTCCAGTTTGTAAAATCTTGGGTTACAAAGGTTTTGTTAGGAATGATCTGTTCTTTTCGATCCCAATCAACCAGGGTTGTTGCGCGAATGCGTATGCGTGACACAGTGCCGGTAATGCCGCCAATCGTTACGGTGTCACCCACCCGAATAGGGCGCTCGAAAAGCAGGATGATGCCCGACACAAAATTGGCGACGATTTCCTGAAGCCCGAATCCAAGGCCAACCCCGAGGGCCGCGATCAGCCACTGCAGTTTGGACCACTGAACACCAATCACCCCTAGGCAGAACAACACGCCCAGAAGCACGACTATATAAGTGGTAATGGTTGTGATGGCATAACCAGAGCCAGGTTGAAGGTGCATTCTGCTCAGAAGGGTGACCTCCAGCGTTCCCGGAAGGTTTTTTGCAGCAATAACGGTACCCGCCGCAATCAGCAACGCCAGCAGCGCATCCGCCAGCGTGATGGGCAGTGGGTCACTACCGTCAAGCTCTGTTGCAATGGTCCACAGGGTGATGTCGTTGAACAGTTGCAGGGCGGGAATAATATCGGCCCATAGAAACATGAGGCCGGTCAGGGCCAGTACAGACATAATAACCCGGAGCAGGGAAGAGCTTTGCTGGCTGATGTCTGCAAGATCCATTTCTGGCATATCCGGAGTCAGTGGAAGTGCGTCGCCGGGCGTGTCTGCTGCTTCTTTGGCTTCCGCTATTTTGTGTTCGGCCGCGCGCTGTTCTACCAGGCGTTCCAGAGTGATCCTGCGTTCACGCACGGAAAGCGCTCGTAAGCCGAGGTAATAAAGCACTGCATTAAACGCCAGCCAGCAAATAGAAATGAACAGGTTGCGTTCAAGCTGAAGGGCGGTGTAGTGATAGCCCACCAGCGATGCCGCGGCCAGCGCGAGCGGTGTAGCAACGGCGATGATATGGAGGAAATGCAAAAATCGGCTGTGGGGTTTGTGCGCTCTTACGGCGGCCATAATGCGCTGAGCGAATACTGCCAGCACAACAGATACCACCGTAAACAACAGGCGGCCGAGACTGTCATCAAACTGTGCGCCCTCGGGGGTTGAGCTGTAAGCGGTGGTCACAATGGCAACAGGTATAACAAACGCCATAAGGATAGGGAGTGCCTGGCGAATTGCCTGCAGGGAGCTGGTGTTCCAGTGGAAGTGGCTTTCGCCCAGCCCCTGTTTACGGGCAACGTTACGAATAAACGCCAGCAGGAACATGATAAAAGCGGCCGCGGTAAAGCCTTTGGATAACGCCGAAAAGAACGCGGTGCCTTCCATAAGTACAAGCGCCGCCAGGGAGAATACAAGAACGCCGGGCAGCGCCAACAGAACGCTGTTCATCAGCGCCAGCAGTGTAGAGGCTGTGCGGTCGTTCCCCACATTACCGATAAACTGGCTGTTGGCGATCAGGTTTTCTAGGATCGCATGTCGTTTGATGACCAGTACGATAAGCAACAACAGGATTAGCCCAATGCGGCCGGCACGTTCAGCCAGCGACGTGGAAATGGCTTCTTTCAACGGGGCATATTTGAGCTCTGAATGCAGCCATTGGATTGCCTGATATAGCTCACTGAAGGTTTCGGTGCCCACCCGCGAGGCACTCGGAAGCCAGAACAGCCTTTGCTGCAAAAGTGTCTGGTATTCCAGCACCTGGTCCTGAAGTGCTGTCACGGTGCCGTAATAATCATTCAGAACGTCGATATGCTCGGTAACTGATTTGTGGAGTGCTCTCAGTGAGTCCGATCGGCGGCTGCGCAGTTGGCCACGAACATCGTCGCCGGGCTCGGTGATAGCTTCGAACTCCTCAAGCTTGAGTTGTTCCTCCCGTGCCGCGGAGAGCTTATCTTGTATGCCTTCAATCAGATCGCTGGCAACACTTTGTCGCTGAAGCCGTTCAAGCCGCTGTTTTAAAAGGCTGGCATAGTTAGATGTCAGGTTCAGCCCTGCGGTTTCAAGCCTCAGTTCGAAGCTTTCGTATTCGTCTTTCAGGCGGCTGAGCAATGATTCGGCATACATCAGCCGTTGGCGGCTGGATGCGACGGCAATGCGGCGCTGTTCCAGCGAGAGTCCCAGCGCCCGGACTTGCTGCTGAATGTCGGCGTTAACGGCGTCGGGTAGTTCAATCTCGGGAGTTGCATCTGAGGCGGTCTGCAACTGAGGTTGCACGGCCGGGCGGGCTTCTTCTGGCTTCTGAAGCGTATCTTTCGCTTGCTCGGGGGCTGGCTCAGCGGCTTTGTCGGTGTCTGCGGCAAGAACGAATGACGTCGAAAAGCAGAGCAGAAACATCCCGGCCAGCCATGCTGTCAAAAATACGTGTCGGGAAAAGCGTTGCTTCATGGAAGTGCGATCCTTGAGGTATAAGGTAGGGGGCAGAGTTCAAATCTGTCCCCGGTTTGGCAAAGTTGAGCATGGACAGGCACGGCAGGGGCGCGCAGGATATAACCGACTTCATTTCATGTGAAATTGTAGCCTAATGACTCTGACTCTTGTTTTTTTTACCGTTTTCATCGTGCTGGCAACGCTGTTGCCGTTATGGCGGAACCCGCACTGGAGCGTTCGTGGGTTCGATTTTCCGCG
>Ga0314777_100298_pt1 | contig 9504 bp, 8 predicted proteins | sample MetaTCB42018_FD_205648 | JGI IMG/M metagenome (GOLD analysis project Ga0314777, IMG submission 205648) | Metatranscriptome of cryopeg brine viral communities from Beaufort Sea near Barrow, Alaska, United States - CB4 2018 (Metagenome... | ecosystem: Environmental > Aquatic > Marine > Coastal...
GTATTTTGGAATTGGCGCCTAATATGTTTATATTTATGTTTATAAAGCATTAAATAAGCATTAAATGTGCCAACAGCTAAAAGCCTTAATCTATGGGGCTGACGACTATTTATAAATATATTTACACACCAGAAAACAACATAAAAAATAAACGCCGCAGGGAGTGTTTTAGCTCATCGATTTCAGCATTTTTCAACTCAATAGCATTGTCTTTATCCAAAAAAAAACCCGACAGAGTCAGGGCTTATTTGGCGTCAAAGATTTACATCAAAGACTCACATAAAAGTAATCAACTGAGATTATAGTTTCTCAAAGTCATTCACGTTGATAGCCGCTAAACGTAATACGTCAGCTTCTACAAGCTGTTTATGCTCAGCTTCAGTAATAATGTCTTTTTCTAACGCTAGATTGAATAACTCAGGCATGGGTAGCTTAGATGTTAAATGACCGCTGCGCTGGGCTTTTTTGAGTTTTTTATACAAATCTTTAGCAGCATATTTGGCTAAGAACGCACTTTCCACTTCAGCTATACCACTTTGATCACCATCAAACTCTCCACAAAGGAAAGTGATGCGATCTCGAGCAGGTCCAGGCTTTAGCATTCCCGTCACTAAAGCAACCGCGAACTTATCACTCGGTGCGTTGAAATGATTCCCTAGTGGGAAAATCAACACCCGCAATAAAACCGCGGCTATTTTGCTTGGGAAATTACGGATAGCATCATTCAGTGCTTTAGCGGCCAAATGTAAACGCTCCGTCATCACATAATGTACCGCAGGTAAATCATCTTGCTGACGGCCATTATCTTCAAACATTTTCAACGTGGCTGATGCAAGGTATAGCTGACTTAATACATCACCCATACGTGCCGAGAGCATTTCTTTACGTTTAAGATCGCCGCCCATGATTAACATCGACAGATCCGTCATGATGGCCAGTGATGATGATATACGTGTCATATCACGATAATATTGCTGTGTCGGACCGCTCACTGGCGCACTGGCAAAGCGACTGCACGTTAATGCATTACCTAATGAACGTAATGCATTACCCGCTGCATAACCCATGTGCCCAAGTAAAAGAGAATCGAAACGATCTAATGCAGACGTTTCATCTTCCATTGCCGCGGCTTCCATTTCAGCCAAAACATAAGGATGACAACGTGTTGCACCTTGACCAAAAATCATCAATGATCGAGTGAGAATGTTTGCACCTTCTACCGTGATTGAAATCGGGTTAGCCATAAAAGCATGACCTAGATAGTTTTTAGGCCCTAACTGAATACCTTTACCAGACTGAATATCCATCGCATCTTCTAATACATCACGCCCTAACTCTGTCATATGGTATTTAGCAATGGCAGTCACCACTGACGGTTTAACTTTCAAGTCGATACCTTGAGTCGTTAAACGACGAGCGGCTTCAAGCTGGTATGTATTAGCAATAATACGCGCCATGGCTTCTTGTACACCTTCAAAGTGACCAATAGACATACCAAATTGTTGACGAACGTAGCTGTAAGCCGTAGTGGTTTTAGTCGTGACATGACCAGACGCGGTTGCCAAGGCCGGTAATGATATCCCGCGCCCTGCAGACAAACACTCAACCAGCATACGCCAGCCTTTACCCGCAAACTGAGCGCCACCAATAATCCAATCTAATGGAATAAACACATCTTCACCGCTCGTTGTCCCGTTCATAAATGCCATCATTAATGGGTTATGCCGACGGCCGATTTCAACCCCTTGGTGATCAGTGGGGATCAACGCACAAGTAATGCCTAGGTTGTTAACATCACCTAATAAATGATCAGGATCGCGCATTTGGAAGGCTAAACCTAGGACTGTCGCCACCGGTGCTAAGGTAATATAACGTTTGTTCCACGTTAAACTTAATCCTAAGGTTTCTTCACCTTCAAACTCACGGCGACACACAATCCCGACATCAGGAATGGCGCCAGCATCACTGCCCGCTTCTGGACCCGTTAATGCAAAACAAGGGATATCTTTACCGATAGCAAGTGACGGTAACCAACGCTCTTTTTGCTCTTTCGTACCATAATGGGTCAATAGTTCGCCTGGGCCTAAAGAGTTTGGCACCATCACGGTGACAGCGGCACTGACACTGCGCGTGGCAATTTTAGCGACAATCGTTGAGTTTGCATAAGCAGAAAACGCACGGCCACCATATTTCTTCGGAATAATTAGCGCGAAGAAACCTTGTTCTTTAAAGTATTGCCATAACTCTGGAGGCAAATCTTTACGATTATGGACAATATCAAAATCGTCGATCATCGTTAATGCGGTTTGTACTTGGTTATCGATAAAGTCTTTTTCTTCAAACGTTAACGTTGGCTTACCATAACCATGTAATGTATTCCAATTAGGTTTGCCGCGGAATAATTCACCTTCCCACCACACATCACCCGCTTCCATTGCTTCTTTTTCAGTACTCGACAAGGGGGGTAATACTTTTTTGAAAAACGAAAAAACCGGACGCGTAATAAACTGCATCCTGAATTTTCGAACGCCAAAGAGGACGATGATCGCGATAAGGAGTAATATAACGATACTCATTTTATACCTTCTTAGTTTGTTAACACAGGGACAGCGACGCCCGCTGCCATGTAGGGGATGACTTTACGAATAATAGCTTCAGTATTGTTATGTTCACCATAATCTGCTGCGGCAATATCATTTAACGCATCTGCTGAAGCCATAGTGAACACTATGGTTCCTAGGGTAAAATGCAAACGCCAGAATATTTCAACTGCCGGAATATGTGGCACACTGGCCGACACGGCTTGTACAAATGTCGCTAAGTGCTCGCCATAGTGAGTCGTAATAAACCAGCGCAAATGCCCTTGGCTTTCTATATACCCTCTGCCTAACAGTTGTAAAAAAATGATTGTTCCGCCATTGCGAACTTTATTGAGTTCAAGTAACGGTTTAATTAAAGCAGAAAATATATCGTTTAGTGATGCATTCTCCGGTGAATTATGCAGACGATTGATTTCAGCGGCTGCATTTGGCATAAAAACATCAAGGTATCTAGCCAGCACAGCACGAATAAGTTCTTTTTTTGAGCCAAAATGGTAATTAACTGATGCCAAGTTGACTTCAGCTTTACTCGTGATGAGCCGTAACGAAGTTTCAGAAAACCCCCTTTCAGCAAACAACTTTTCAGCTGCATCGAGAATTCTTGTTTTTGTATCGGTACGGCTTGCCATTACTTGACCCACATTAATTTAAACACCTGTTTAAATTAATCATTGAGCGCACATATGTCAATCAAAATTGTGAGTTTTCTTTGATTAGTTAGTCACCAAAAAACGTATTAAGCCTGTCTGATTATTAACTTATATGCCATATGTAATTCTTTAAGTCCCATTATGTTAACAATGAGATGGAAATGTAAACATAATGAATCCGCCTTTAAAACGCCCGTCTCAAATTGCACTTTTTGTGTCTCTTGCATGAGGATTAAGTGTATGTAATGACAACTAGGTGACAACAAGTTTCCCTATTGAAAAAATTGATACCTCACCAGCCATTGATTTTATTAATAAAGCCGAAACAGATTTAGCTAATTTATCTATCTAAGCCAATCGAGCTAAATGGATTTACACTAACTATATTACTGACTATACCGCGGCGTTATCTGCTGTAATGGTTGAAAAAGTCACTTTGGCATCAGTTCGCTAGGCAACGCAAGCTGCCAACTACGCGAACCTAGACTTAGTCCTGTTAATGCGCGTAAGCTTAATATTTTACCAATAAAAATGGCGCTAAATATTAGCGCCATTTTCTTATCTAAAGCCACTGCTATCTAAAGCGACTGCCTTTGCTATGTAACTGGCTACTTTCAATCTTTTTTTTGTGGTGATATTTTCAATATTTCCAAAACTGCCTCAATATCATCTTGCTTGCGAATGGCTGATTGATAGTTTGTTACGGATACCATTTTGTATCACCAATGGCGCCCTACCAATGACATTAAGCCGGGATAATAGTGATTTTTATCTCTTTTACCACGAATAATCAGTAAATTACGCTCACTACGTCAGCTGACTATCTTGAATAAATAACATGGGAAGATGCTTATCGCATAGCCATACTTGCCTTCGTTGTGATGGGTGATCATGCTGTAGAGGGCCCACATCGAGTATTTTTGGTCACAATCATACATCATCGTTTAACGGCATAGATCCGCTCCTACATACTTTGTAAAGATTCTACGCTTTAGCAATGTTGATCAATAATTTATAATTGCGTTTGCGGTATCACTTACAAATATTGATTTATGTTGGACAAAAAGGGAACCACTCCTTGAAAAAAATATTGACCCTTATGAATACGCCATGGTTATCTTCGTTGCTACTAACAGTGAGCTTGTGCGTTACGACAACTAATATTTATGCTGCCACTGATGCTGCGGTATCCATCCCTCATCAGACGCTCAATACTAATTTTACAAAACTGACGCATGCGCTTGAACAATTAGATTTAACCGCCATGGAACACATCTACACTGAAGATGCTGTGTATATTTCTGAAACACAAGAAACGGGTATTGTTAGTGGTAAAGACAATATTCTGAACTTATACAGCCACTTTTTTAATAAAATAAAACTCAAACACGCTAAGCTTGAAGTTGATTTTCGCGTAGTTGCCCGCTATAGCGAGCCCAATAGCGCAACCGACATAGGTTATTATTTGGTCCGCTTTCATCCCGGTAAAGAATCTGGCGAGCCGATCAGTGAGTTTGCAGGGAAGTTTGTGACCGTTTTCACCAAAGACAATCAAGGACACTGGAAAATCAGCGTCGACTCTAATACTCGCGCTGCCCTGCGCTTTTATTATGATGCCAAACCAGTACCCAATCTGTATTATGGTCGGCAATTTATTGCTGCCACCTCAAAAGAACAACCCTGATGGATAAGCTTGATGCAGTAAACTCAACATCGAGTCATTGCCCTTGTGGCAATGCCTTTTCCTATGGGCAATGTTGCGAGCCATATCATTTGGATCGCGCTGTAGCAGAAACTCCCGAGCGGTTAATGCGCTCGCGCTATAGTGCATTTGTGCTAAGCCAGTTTCGTTATCTAATTAGCACGCATCATCCGGACTATTTACAAGGGTTAACTGAGCAGCAACTAGTGCAAGGCGAACGAGAGCAAGGTGAAGTTGAGTGGTTAGGATTAGAGGTGTTATCGTCGCAACAACAATCTGACTATGGTGAAGTTGAGTTTAAAGCTTGGTATATTGAAGATAAACACCTTGATGCCATTTATGAGTGTTCGTCATTTATTAGACTAAACGATCGTTGGTTTTACACTCAAGGACAACAAAAGCAAACCCGTTTACCGGGCAGAAATGAACCTTGTATCTGTAATAGCGGTAAAAAATTTAAGCAATGTTGTGCTAAACGGATGGGTTAGTATAATTGAGACCAATTACCACGAAATGGGTTACAAAGGCTGGATAACTATAGTTCATAACTAAAATCGATATCCAAAATCGATATCCAAAATCGATATCCAAAATCGATAACTACAGTCGATAACTACAACCGATAACATCATGCTCGCAGCGAACAGACAATATCAAAAATAACCGTTAACCATTGCAGTTAAAAAACGATTACGCGATAAAGCAATAAACAGACGGTTCATCCCAGATCCACTTATGCAGACAAGTGCGGTATCACATCTTGAGCGTCGATAAACGCAGCAAACTCATTGACCCGTATTGCCGGGCTGTAAAGATAGCCTTGAGCTTGATGACAGGCACTTAAGATCAAAAATTCTTCTTGCTCTTTCGTTTCAACCCCTTCCGCGGTTAATGAAATATTCAGTGCTTTTGCCATTGCGATAATCGCACTGACAATTTCACGGCTTTCACGGCTAGAAGAAATATCCATAATAAATGAACGATCAATTTTTAATTTAGAAATGGGAAATTGCTTAAGGTATTTCATCGAACTGTAACCCGTTCCAAAATCGTCGATCGCTAACCCCACACCCAACTCGGCCAATTCATGACAAAGATTAGTTGCATAGCGAATATCGCCCATGAGTTCGGTTTCAGTTATTTCCAAAATCAAGGTTTTAGCTTTGATATGATAACGGGTCACTAAGCGCCAAACTTGTTCATATAGATTGCCACTGAAAAATTGTCGTGCGGCCACATTGACATGCATCGCAATGTTGACGTTTTTATGTTGCCATAAATTCAATTGCTTACAGGCGGTTTCTAATACCCATTCACCAATCTGATTAATCATCCCGCTTTGCTCTGCAATTCCGATAAATGCATCTGGGTATATCACCCCTTTTTTAGGGTGATTCCAACGAATTAACGCTTCAGCACCAATATATTGATTACTTTGCAAATCCATTAATGGTTGATAATACAATTCAAATTCACGACCGCTAATGGCATGGTGTAAATCACGCTCAATTTCTGCTTTGCTGGTAAAGGTTTCGAGCAGATCTTCATTAAAAAACTGACAATGGATATCACTTTTCTTTTTGGCATATTGCAAGGTAATATCGGCACAAAACAATGGCGTAAATAGACCGACTATGCTCTTAATGTCGACTACGGCTATGGCGGGTTTTGGCTCTATTTTTTCTCGGGATATCACCGATGGCGCAGCTAAATTTGTGTATAGCCGGCTAATCATTAGCTCAATATCAGCCGCTGGCGTTATGGGCGGCAGTAACATCGCAAATTCATCACTGCCAATTCTGGCAACATCCATGGCGTTGGCCGCAACAGCAAAATGCTTTAATCGCCGTGCAATTTCAACTAATAAAGCATCACCTTGATCATGACCATGTATATCATTAAACCGTTTGAAGCCTAATAAATCGATAAGAACAAGTGTGCCTTCGGTGGCACGCTCAAGGAAAGGGATAAAATGACTGCGATTGTGTAACCCGGTTAAAGAACAGTGCAATACTAAACGTTCGAGTTCTGCTTTGTGCAAGTATTCTGCCGAATTATCATAACTAGACACTAAGCCATAGTGCTTACCTAACTGGGTAACGAATGGGGTAATATGATAATTTAACCAATATTCACTGCCATCGATACGCGCCAGTTTACGATCGCCTTTAACCACCTCATTATTCATTAATTTATTGATAATAGTGTTAAGGAGTTGAGGTTCATGTCTAAAGATGTTGAGGTTTGACACACTCTGATGCTCAACAGTGGAACGGGCTAACCCGGTCATTTTTTCATGGGCACTGTTTACATACTCGATAATACGGCTGTCGGTATTGACCAACATAACAACATGTTCTGATTGCTCTGTTGCATTGCGTAATAGGTGAATTTGTTCATTACGATCGTCGCTATCGCGGGTCGCTAACGTTAACGCCAGTTGATCGGCACATTGGATGGCAAACTGAATATCAGACTTTATCCAACTGACCTCTGAACAATTCTCAATTGACAACACACCCTCGATATGACCATTGATCCGAATGGCAATGTCGATACTAGTCGTGATGTTATTACGTTGATAGTAATCAGAAAATGTCTGAACTAAATTAATATGTTGGCTATCAGTAGGTAAAATATATCGATGAGAACGTAATTCATTGAAATATTGAGGATCGATTGTTACTTGTCGAAGATGCGATAAATAGTTCAATTTATCATCAATCTTACTGGCTATTAAGCTATGCTCGCAAATGTGGCCATTCTCAATGGTAAAACCGTCACTGTCAGATTGACGTCTTAATAACCAAACAGAGACAAAAGATGCTGCAAAATATTCTCGCAGCAGTTGGCACACCAATTCGGAGGTTTTTGGAAAATCCCCCTCTTGTTTAGCACTGGAATTTACAATTAATTCCAATAAGTGCTGTTGCTTTTTTTGATTCATTAACAATCCCAAAGAATGGCTTCATTACCCCAATATTTTTTGACTGTATCAACTAAGTACCATTATTATATGTATTCTGATGTTCATAGCATAAGTCATAATATTGCGGTAATACACAGGGAGCAAAACTCGCATTAAAGGCATTTATAAATTAAATTAGTAAACACTACTATGCCTTTGATTAAGTTAAGCAGATTACACGTGATATACTTAAACAGCAATCCTTTCATCATATCTTGTTACGCTTTATCAGGATCATAATCGCGCAGATCTCGCCCTGATAAAAAGTGTTTAACAACAAACATCTGTACCAATTTTACTGCTATCTTGATGAGGTTCAACTTAACGCGGATTTTCAAGCTGAAAAATCATCTTTTCAACACTAAAAGCGAAATTAAGCTTCAATAAAACAGTATTATTATCCTCGATAATAGTCGTTTTGGTATCTTTAAAGCGATCTAATCCAATTTGCTGCATTGCTTGAGCCTGCAACATGGCATCATCACCAACAAAACTCAGTTCCAATACCGTATCTTCGGCTTCAACAACGGCACCTATGTCGACATAGCTACCGCATTCTGTACAACTGTCACTGACATTGCCCTGTTGCTGTTTAATTTGCTTAATCATTACCTCACCTCATTAGCTTCATTAACGTCAATGATAAACATAGCGCAGATATACATTACGTTTATTTGCCAGGCTCACAATTTACATAAATTTTCACCCTTGATGCAGTGTTAATTTTGTGAGGAATACCACTGCAAATCAGTCTTCAACTCAATGCGCCTGATACTGCTCAATCTCCCCCCCAATTGACCCATTTGCTGCCTAAGGCTTCACAGCGTTGACATCTGCACTATGGTCAAATTCACTATCCTCAAATACGCTATGGTTAAATTCACTATAATCAAATGCCTTGTAGCCCCTTTTTTTTGGCCACCTTATTGAACATAAGCATTAAGCCAGCTGCAGTGACAAGGTTTGGGACATCTTACGTTGGGTGGTGAGTTGATCAAGAAAAGGTCTGTCTTCTATCGGTTTATGTTGTTGATAGGTATTGATGGCTTTATGTTTAGTCAGGTAGTCACAGTTACTTAATACTTCGGCCATGGCATCCGATTGAGCACCCCGGATCACTAAAGCTTCAGGTGTTAATGCTTGCTGAAGTTGGAACTGCCTTGCCCCTTGTTGTTGAAACACCAAGGCATTATCAATAGTGTCAGGGTGGACTGATATATCATCAACCAGTAATTGCGCTGGCGGCACAGAAAAATGTCGTCGCAATTTTTGAGTCATGTCGACATCATCATCTAATTGAAATTGAGCCATATCTCGGGCATCAACAGACAACATAGCCAATAGCAACCCAAATTCACCGCGACGATTATGTTCAATCGCAACGTTTAACCGGTTCCCTATTTGTAATTCATTGACTAATGTTGATTCAATTTGCATATAAAAACATCACTACTATTGCTCGATGCTATTTTATCGACCAAACAGTGACAAACTTTAGCAATATCTTCAATTTTACACTTTACATATAAAAGGTTTCTGACTACTATGGCGGCCGCAATTGAGGAGGGGTTCCCGAGTGGCCAA
>Ga0314777_100319_pt1 | contig 8984 bp, 9 predicted proteins | sample MetaTCB42018_FD_205648 | JGI IMG/M metagenome (GOLD analysis project Ga0314777, IMG submission 205648) | Metatranscriptome of cryopeg brine viral communities from Beaufort Sea near Barrow, Alaska, United States - CB4 2018 (Metagenome... | ecosystem: Environmental > Aquatic > Marine > Coastal...
ATTGTAGGTCTTAAAAAATGAAAGGAATAGATTTTCCATGTCCAGATTTACTTCGGCAATAAAGCAGACTTCTGAGGCATACCCGGGGCATGGACTGAAGCCAGATTTTAACCGTCTACCGGCAAAGACCTTCACCCGGCCGGACGGGACAGTGACGATGGGCCAAACCGTCGTCAGCCACTGCACTATTGTTGGATTTGTAGCCAAAGAGCTCATCGCAAGGTTTCCAGAAAAATTACGATCGTTGCTTTTCCCTGAAGGCTCATCCCTTGTGGCTGCCGCACACGACATCGGAAAAATCAGCCCCTTTTTCTATGAAAAGTTGAGGCGGGTTATTAATGACCCGAAGTCGTTACTTGAGGCAGCACCCTACGTATCAGATCCCTCGAAAGAAAGAGAGTGGAGCGGTCATGCCGGCGTCAGTCAGATCACCACCAGAGATCTTGGAATTCCTCTTTCCATTCCTGAAATATTGGGTCAGCATCACGGATTTGCTCCTCAGGTTGGTAAATACAAAGCGAATGATGAGCTCTTTGGGAAAAGTCTTTGGAATGATGAGAGGATTCGTTTGCTGGATCATCTTCAAAAAACCCTTGGAGAGACATGGCCTGAAATAGAGTCAGGGTCGACTGCAAGGCTCCTCGCCGGCCTAACTACCGTGTCTGATTGGATAGGATCAGGTGAGTTTTTCGAGGACCCTTCGACGCCATGGCAAGATCTAGTTCCAAAAGCCCTGGACTCAGCTGGTTTCATAACACCCATTTTCCGGAAGGGAATGACCTTCGAAGACGTCTTTGGTTTTCCACCTCGGCAGCCACAATCTGCATTAATAGATTGTACTTCTGGACCTGGAGTTTACGTCCTTGAGGCGCCAATGGGGCTTGGAAAAACAGAGGCCGCGCTTTTTGCTGCTTACAAAGTTGCTGAGTCAGGCCAGGCAACCGGCATTTATTTCGCGCTCCCAACCCAGCTAACATCCAATAAAATCTACGATCGATTCAACGAATTCCTGGAGAGCATACTAGCGCCGGAAACACCCCATGGAGCAATGCTCCTCCATGGAGCAATGCTCCTCCATGGAGCAATGCTCCTCCATGGAGGAGCCCACCTTATCGAAAAAACCGATATGGGCGAGGAAGGGCGTCCTGGGGGATCTTGGTTCGATCAGTCTAAAAGGGGATTGCTTGCACCTTTTGCCGTAGGGACACTGGACCAAGCGCTAATGGCTGCTATGAATGTTAAACATGGCTTTGTACGCGCCTATGGCCTCGCAGGAAAGGTCGTCATCCTTGACGAGATCCACACGTACGATGCATACACCGGTACCATTATCGATTCTGCGATCAAACTTCTTTGTGACCTCAATTGCACTGTCATCATCCTTAGTGCCACGCTCACCAAAGGAAGGCGTTCTGAACTTATCGGAGAGTCTTCAAAGTCTGAAGCCTATCCCCTAATTACGGCCAGACCTAAGGGGGGAGCGGTTACCGAGATCGATATTCCAGAAGGCGAGTCAAAGAAAGTGGCAATCCAATCAGGCAAGACAATAGAGGATTGCTTTGATGAGGCGATTGGAAGGGCCGAACAAGGCCAGCAAATATTGTGGATTGAAAACTCAGTTGCAGAAGCCCAAGAAGTTTACCGAAGTATTGCGGCAAGAGTTGACTCACTGGATATTGATTGCGGCCTTCTGCACTCGCGTTTTATTCCTCAGGAAAGACAGGTCATTGAGAACAAATGGGTAAACCTGTATGGAAAGTCATCCGAAGGGGAGCGTGGTAAGAGAGGACGGATTTTTGTTGGCACTCAAGTCCTGGAGCAATCCATCGATATTGATTCCGATTTTTTGGTGAGTCGTTTTTGTCCTACGGACATGCTTTTGCAAAGACTTGGGAGACTCTGGCGTCATTCAGACACTAAACGCCCTGAGAGTGCACAATGTGAAGCCTGGCTAATGTCTCCCGTATCGGAGATTGCTCAAGAAGATCCCATTAAACATTTCGGAACGTCAGCATTCGTTTACAGTCCCTACGTTTTGTGTCGCAGCCTTGAAGTTTTCGAGTCAATAACGTCGGTGCTCCTGCCGGGTAATATAAGAAGTCTCATTGAGGACACGTATCGAAAGCGGGATGAAAACCCGGTGATGAGTCAGCTTCTCCATGAACTGGAGCACGGTAATCGATTCAGAAAGGGGCGCATTGCTCTTGGTCAGTTGGCTCGGATCACTCTGGCTGAGGCGGGAAATACGCTTCCCGAGTCTAAGGCGCAAACCCGATACAGTGACATGGAGGCCTCCGATGTTTTGGTTCTTAAAAGCCTTGATGTGGACGCTGTCGCCGGAGAGACCAGGGTTATATTATTGGATGGCAGCCACATGACTGTCCCACATAAAAAACATCAAATATCTAAGAAAGCCTGGCGTGCACTGGCTTCGGATTTGAGTAGGCAGGTCGTAAAAATACCTGTTCATCAGGTTCCGAAGGCGGTGAGCCGTGAAAAAGTAATGAAGACAGGCCTTCAGCACTGTTTTTTCATTGGAACGGAAGATCAGGAGGAATCTCTTTTGCGCATCGCCATTCATCAGAATGACCATTCTCTACGAGGACTTTATAGCAATAACGCTAATGAGAAATACCTCCTTGGCTATCGGCCTGGTATTGGATACAACGCAATTAAAAAGGAATAATCTATGACAAACTCGTTCAACCTGGTGCACATTCCCTGGATACCCGTAAGCGATATCGGAAAGGTATCACTGCTCGATATTTTCGAACGTGATGATATTTCGACGCTTATAGGCACGCCCATAGAAAAAATAGCGATATTGAAACTGCTTCTATCGATCGCTCAGGCTGCAAATACGCCGGACAGAGAGCAAGATTGGGTATCCATAGGCAGCGATGGTCTGGCGAACGCCTGTGTTCAATACCTGAAGAAGTGGGAGAACAAGTTCTTTTTGTATGGGGATCAACCCTTCTTGCAAATGCCGGAGGTCATTAAAGGTAAAATAAAGCCCTACGGCTTGCTTCGGCCTGACATCTCAACCGGTAATAATACTGTAGTGAATAAGAGTCAAGTGGAAAGGGATATGGATGATTCCGAGAAGGCCATGCTATTGATATGCCAAATGGGATTCTCTCTTTCTGGTAAAAAAGTTGATAACTCTGTCATCCTTTCGGACGGCTATACGGGGAAAAGCACTTCTGGAAAGGTCGGATCGTCCATGGGCTTTATTGGCTTTCTCCACAACTTTGTTATTGGTCATTCGATTAAAGAAACCGTTTGGATGAACCTCTTTACTAAAGAGGATATTAAGTCGCTTAACCGATTTAAAGAAGGCGTCGGCGTTCCACCGTGGGAGGCAATGCCAAAAGGTGAATCCTGCCCAGTCGCACTGTCACTTATCAACTCGTTCCAAGGAAGATTGGTGCCTATGGGGCGGTTTTGCTTTTTGACGGATGCTGGCGTCCATATAACGGAGGGCATTAATCATCCTGGGTACAAAGATGGCCAATATGATCCATCGATAGCAATTTCTTTCAAAGGAAAGGATCCAAAGGCCTTGTGGTCACGACCAGACAAAAAACCTTGGCGGGAGCTAACCTCCCTATTGAGTTTTATTGATGCCAATTCAGTAAGTGGATTTCAGTGTGATCAGCTATTTGTGTCGGTCGGAAGAATTCGCAATCACATGAATGAATTCGCCATATGGTCAGCTGGAGTGAAGGTTAGCAGCAACGCAGGCGAGCAATATTTGACTGGCGGTGATGATTATGTGGAATCGACGATCTGGCTGGACTCCGAAATTCTGGGTACAACCTGGTTTATGAATCTTAGTAATGAAGTATCCAGCTTGTCGGATGCCGGGAAAAAGCTATACGGATCAGTTATTAAGTACTTCAAGGAAATTAACGCAGATGGGGGCAAACATGCGGAAAAAGCGACTCAAAACTTCTGGCAATACTGCGAGAAAGACTTTCAGAAGCTGCTTTTTAATTTAGGCGAAGATTCTGAGTCGATCGCTTATAGGGATCAACAAAGAATACGATACGCCGGATATGCCAATAAGGCATTTAACCTTTGTTGCCCAAACACAACGGCCCGACAGATTGATGCATGGGCAAAGAGCAGGCCGAATCTTAAAACCTATTTGAACAAAGAGGTTAAGCAATCATGAGTGATGTAAAAATTGAGGCTAAAACCAGAGAGCAATCTTTTGTCGACAGTATTATGAAAAGATGCCAAAACGACAAGGGTCTTGCTTCACGACTTAAAAATGCGGTGAACCCGGCACTCGAATATCAGAGCTGGGAGATCCTTGCCGGCTATGGAATAAACCTTGAGCGCCTGCCGGAGCGACAAAGGTTTGCTCTTATAGCGTCTTCCATTGCCAGCGCAAAGATTAACAAGGAAGGATCCATGACGTTCGGGAAGGCCCTCGCAGATGCGTATCCTGAAGGCCCTAAGAGCAACTCCGCAAAGGCAAAGATGAGGCGACTTCTAGCCTGTCATGACATTGAAGAAGCCTGCAAGGTTCTTCGTCCTATGATTCGACTGATTCAGAGTCGCGTATCCGCGCCCTTTAACCATTCTCGCCTTCTTGGTCAGCTTCGGTCATTTGAGTTCGATAGCCAGAGAATCAAGGCGCAATGGGCCCAGGAATTCTACAGCGTGTCTTTCAACATTAAAGATACAGAAGCGGTGAGCACATGAGTAGGGTGGCCAGTGCACTGACATTGTCGCCGGGCGATATGCGTCGCCTTAAAATCACGGATCCATACTCGATACATCGGGTTGTTTATTCTCTCTTCCAGGATAAGGAAGATCGTATTCTTTACTGTGATCTGGGAGGAGGCCCTCAAGGTCGTCAGTTATTGATTTTATCCGGGGCCCATCCGGAGGATCCTGATGGGAAACTCCAGGTTCTCAGTCGGGCCGTTCCTGATAATTTCACCAGCAAGGATAATTACGGCTTTAAAATAGTAATAAATCCCGTTCGATGCGATAGTAAAACCGGAAAAAGAGTCCCAATAAAGGATCCAGAGGAAATTAAGCAGTGGTTTTTAAATAAAGCCCCATCATGGGGGTTCTCGGTGAGTGAAGATGCTATCGAGATCCTAAGAACCGATGTCCTGCAATTTGATGGGAAGGGTAAAAATCGCATTACGGCCGCTCAGGCCCACGTTCGAGGACTGCTTAGTGTTCTGGACCGTGATCTTTTTAGAAATAGTTTTGAGTTTGGTATTGGTCGATCTAAAGCTTTTGGCTGCGGGCTGCTTCAGCTCCAGGCACTTTAAGTAAAACATAATCACTATAAAACAGGAAAACCCTAATGAAAAAGCGTATTGAATTTCACATTATCCAGTCCTTCCCCGTAACCTGTCTAAACCGAGACGACGTTGGTTCACCGAAGTCAGCAATCGTTGGCGGAACTATGCGTGCCAGGGTTAGCTCGCAGTGCTGGAAGCGCCAGGTCAGGATGTCTCTACAGGACCTTGGTATTAAACTTGGCTACCGGACAAAGTTCGTTTCAGACCGTCTCGTTGTTGCCTTTGAGCAAGCTGGAGCTGGCGAAGAGAAAGCAAAAACATGTGCTGAAAAGCTGGCGAAATTCTTGGTAGACGACACTCTGATGTTTATAAGTGATAACGAAATTGCTTTATTTACAGAGTATGCGGCAAACGTCGATTTTGATCCTGAGAAGATCAAAGACAAAGAAGTTCAGAAGTTAAGCAAGAAGATTACCATCAAGGGTCTTAATGCGCTGGATATCGCCCTTTTCGGAAGAATGGTAGCCAAGGCTCCAACCATGAATGTCGAGGCCGCCAGCTCATTCAGTCATGCAATTTCAACCCATAAAGTGAGTAATGAGATCGACTTCTTCACCGCTCTTGACGACGACGCCAAAGAGCCTGGTTCATCACACATGGGATCAATTGAATTCAATTCAGCTACCTATTACAGATACATCAGCCTGGATCTTGATCAACTGGCGTCCATGGTGCCGGAAGAAGACCTTGGAGACGCGGTCGAGGCGTTTACTAAAGCCTTGTTCATAGCAGTTCCCAACGCTCGTCAGAGCACCCAGTCTGGCGCTTCCCCATGGGACTTTGCCCGGGTTATGGTGCGCCGAGGTCAGCGCCTTCAAGTTCCGTTCGAAACGGCTGTTCGACCCAAGGATGGCGGACACACCAAAGCGAGCATTGATGCACTGAAAGAGTATTTGGAAAAGCAGGAAAAGATGTCGGGTTCACTTTTTGGAAAGGTCGATTCGTTTGACTGGGGTGAGGATGAAAACTATTCGATCGATGATTTGATCAAAGACCTTAAGTCACACACAGCCTGAGGTGACCATGGACAATAAAACGCTACTGATGTGGCTGGAGGCGCCCCTGCAATCGTGGGGGCACGACTCCAAGTTCGGTCGCAGGGGAACGCTTGAGTTCCCTACCAAGTCTGGAGTTATTGGTGTTATTTGCTGTGCAATGGGGCTATCAGATCCCGATCCTGAGATCTTAACGGAACTGGTCGGTTGCGGCATGAAAGTTGACGCCTATGCGAGAAAGAATAGATTCTCGGATGAGGCTGAAAACCAGACTGTTCTTACAGACTTTCACATGGTTGGGTCTGGTTTCGATACCAAGGATCCTTGGCAGGATCTGATGGTACCGAAAACATCGGAAGGGAAACGACCAGCCAGTGGCGGCCCCCGAATGACTTTCCGACATTATATTCAGGATATGGCTTTTGCCGTCACCCTGGAAGTTCCAGAAGAACTGTTAGTCAGGGTGAAGGCTGCCCTTGCGGATCCTGTATGGGATATCTATCTGGGCAGAAAGTCTTGTGCACCAACGGAGTTCATTCTCCAGGGGGTTTTTGATGACGAACAACAGGCCCGAGAAAAAGCACTCAGCCTGGCCCTAGAAAAGTCGAGAATGAAAACATTCTCTGTGGAAGAGGGCGCCAAAAACGGAGAAGTCCTCATGCTAACGGATGTTCCGGTTCGACTGGGGCCAATTAAGGCCTACAGGGATAGAAAAGTCACCATTTTGAGGGAATAAAAATGACCAGGCTGTTTGTCAGGATAACAAGGGATAACTTGCCCAAGGTTAAAGATAGGTATCCTTTTCTTTATCTGGAGAAAGGTCGGCTAAACATCGATGACTCCAGCCTTAAATGGGTAAGCGGAGCTGGAGACGTGATCCGACTCCCCGTTGCTACGATAAGTTGCATCATGCTTGGACCGGGCACATCAGTGACCCATGAGGCCGTAAAAGTTGCGGCCGCATCAAACTGCATGCTCCTTTGGGTTTCTGAGGATAGCTTGGTTTTCCATGCGGCTGGACAATCTCCAACAGCGACGACCAGCAATATTAGGCACCAAGCAAAATTGAGTTCTTTGCCGTCAAAATCAATTGTCATCGCCCGTAAGATGTTTTCAAAGCGATTTCCCGATGTAGATGTTTCAGCAAAAAATCTGAAAGAGCTAATGGGAATGGAGGGCTCCAGGGTTAAAAAACTCTATGAGGAAAAAGCGAATGAGTACGGAGTAGGGTGGCAGGGGCGAAGGCATACCCCTGGGAATTTCAAGATGGGGACCACAACAAACAAACTTCTTACGGCTTACAATCAGTCGCTTTACGGGATTGTTTCGTCGTGCATTCATGCGCTCGGGTATTCTCCGCATCTTGGTTTTGTACACTCAGGCAGCCCTCTTCCTTTCGTTTATGACATTGCAGACCTCTATAAGGGTGACGTCTCTATCGACCTAGCCTTTAAAGTAACGAAAGAGATGGCAGGCATGTATGACAGGGAAATTGCAGTGACCAGATTTAGGGAGAAGATCCTGGAAATGGGACTCTTGAATAAAATACCGAGTGATATTTTGGAACTTTTAGGTGGAAAAGATGCTGGTCGTTATTGCTAATGATTTACCCCCGGCAGTTCGCGGGCGGATGAAACTTTGGTTTATAGAGCCTAGACCACATGTTTTTGTTTCTGGTATAAAGGACCATGTCGCAAAAAATGTGGTTGAATTTCTTCTTGACCATTGCCCGACAGATTCTGGTGCTATGATATTCTGGTCAAAAAGAAATACACCCGGTTTTGATATAATAACTATAGGTGATACAACAAAGAAGCAAGTTGAAGTGTCTGGACTGAAATTAATATTGGAAAAAGAAAATGGACCAGCCTAAAATAACTAGATGTGTACGTTTTTCAATTAATTGACACTAGATGTTGCTACCTTCCCAGCGCCAGCGGGGGTGTTTCCAGCGCCAGTGAGTTCGGCGCCAGATTCGATATGACCTTCCCCGCGCCAGCGGGGGTGTTTCTGGGAAGCATAATTCTACTCCGTCGATGGCTGTACCTTCCCCGCGCCAGCGGGGGTGTTTCCCAGCTCCGATACAGAAACCGGAGCCAGAGCCAACCTTCCCCGCGCCAGCGGGGGTGTTTCCGGTCCTGTTGCACTTCATGCTGCAATAATACAACCTTCCCCGCGCCAGCGGGGGTGTTTCTTGATCAGGGAACGTCTTCGCCCACTTTCTAGCAACCTTCCCCGCGCCAGCGGGGGTGTTTCTCATCAAGTGTCAAAGGATCAAAATGAGCAGTAAAACCTTCCCCGCGCCAGCGGGGGTGTTTCCGTTATATATTGCAGATGCGCCAAAGGCGACGACCTTCCCCGCGCCAGCGGGGGTGTTTCCAGCTGACTCTCTTATGCTTGCCCGGGTGACCAAACTTCCCCGCGCCAGCGGGGGTGTTTCTATCTCAAATACCAATTCTGGTTCAATTGAGTAACCTTCCCCGCGCCAGCGGGGGTGTTTCCTGCATCATTTGTCCAAACCGGCTATACGGTCCACCTTCCCCGCGCCAGCGGGGGTGTTTCCCACCGATTATAGTTATCTCGGCCATGTCGAGCACCTTCCCCGCGCCAGCGGGGGTGTTTCTCTTTGGTTCGGCGGCGTCGTAGAGCGTGCCTAGAC
>Ga0314777_100323_pt1 | contig 8769 bp, 9 predicted proteins | sample MetaTCB42018_FD_205648 | JGI IMG/M metagenome (GOLD analysis project Ga0314777, IMG submission 205648) | Metatranscriptome of cryopeg brine viral communities from Beaufort Sea near Barrow, Alaska, United States - CB4 2018 (Metagenome... | ecosystem: Environmental > Aquatic > Marine > Coastal...
AGCCGCGGAGGTAGGGCAAGAAAAGTTAGCGATGATGACGGCGACGGCGAGATCCGGCTCTCATGGGGCGGCAAGATAACCTGCCCCTAGCCGAGATTAATTCCAGCCATCCTCTCCAGGATCGTCAATGTCACCATCGTTATTCTCATCCCAGCCCCGCGCACCGGTATGCTCCAAGATGAGAAAGCCATTGCCAGCTTGGACATTTTTGGGGTCAGCCTTCAACGTAAAGGATGAGTCAGCAACAGCATCGATGGTCAGATCGTAGAACTTCTGCCCCCCATCGATAGGCGACTCATCCGGATATATAGAGGGAGCGCCAGTATTCGGACTCCCTGCCCCCATGTAGCTGCCGTTGGTCGTGCGGTGGCGTTCCATCGCCGCAGCCAGTCCCATCAACGCTCCCTGAGCATCCGATCGTCGCGCCCGCTCAACGTACTGCGTGTAGTTGGGGTAGGCAATGGCGGCGATGATCCCGATAATCGCCACCACAATCATCAGCTCAATGAGCGTAAAGCCGTTATTACTTCGCACGGACTGCACTCAACTTACTCCTCATACCAGTAGATTTTTCTCACCAGAGCACCCGGAGGTGGTGGGATCAGCGTCTCAGTACCTGCAATGATAACTTCCTCACCCTCGATGGTGACCGTCTTAGGAGACGGTGGCAGACCCAGCGTTTTCAGGGCGACGTATCGGTCCGATTCGGTCAACGCATCATCACCCCCCAGCTTGTCATAGTTAACCACAGCGCGCCCGTCACGTAACTTAACGTGGTAAAGCCGTGATTGACCTGCTGAAGGTATGCATGGGTCCAGGCTGGCCGATGGCTCGAAAGTTGTAAAATACAGGTCCCCTCGTAGCGTAGTGCTGGCAGACAGAACCTTCTCCCCCTCCCGAGTCAGGCGAATATACCAACCGTTTGCTTCTGCGAGGGACGCCTCGGCTGTCTCTTTCTGCGCCTCGGTTCCTTCCTGAATGAGGTTATCGGTAACATCCATCAGGTCTGACTCGATCAGTGCCGTGTACTCGACCTCGCCATCGGCATTCACCGGAACACCGATGGCCGAGATGGTCAGTTTGTAGAACCGATCATCCACCAGTTTATCCAATGGGTGCGCTTGATACCCGGATCCGATCGCAAGGTTCAGAGAACGCTTGCCATTTTTCAACGTTCCCGAAATATCCGGTGAGTGATAAAAACGGCGGTTGGAGCCTGCGTCGTCGCCCGCGAAACTGCCAATGGTTCCGGCTGTCGCAAAGCTTTCCACTGCTTGTCCGTGGTTGAAATCTGCTCGCCAGACTTGCCCACCCATGTCACCAACATAAAGTTGATCAGCCAAGCCGTCGCCGTTTACGTCGATAACGGCTGGAGTCGCAGGGATACTGTAATTCATATCAGCAAGCTCAAGATCCGCACCACTGCCAACAGGTCCTGCCCACCAGAGCCTGCCGCCGGTTTTGGCATCAACCATATAGAGAGCTCGCCCAATGCCATCTTCGGTACGAACGCCAACACCGTCCTGCTGCGGATCGTAACCACCGGTGAAAAACAGCACGTCTTTGATTTCGCTTCCGAGACGCACCCGGTGTTTCACAGGATCAGACCAGCTTTGGCCCAGTTCTTCGAAATCACCTTGCCCCCCCCAGATTGCCCAGAGCATAGAGGGCGAGCTTCTGTCTGAAACATCAAGGCCATAGTAATTTCTTCCGCCCCGGCGCATGCCCGCATAGATATAAACGGAGTCACCAGTATCAACAGCGCTATTTCCATTAAGGTCTTTAAACCAAGCAACCACAGAACCATCCATGCCATAGGGGCGAGCGTACTCTGAGACCTGATTGTCCATCAGTACGCCTTGATTCCCCAGCAATTCCCCCGGAATGAAGGAAAAGTGCAGTCCTCCGGTTTCCCCATCAACTGCATGGAGGAAGCCTTGGTTGTCACCGTAAAAGACCGTGGTATCTGGGTTTTCTTCTGTTCCGCCGTAGACCTGCAGATAGGGGCGGGAATGCAGCGAGTCAGCCAGGGACTGCCTGGCATCCAAAATACTTCCATCCTTGTCTTCGTCAGTAACATCCTGTCCGCGCGTCCAGAGAATCAGTTTCTCGTGTCGTGAGTCAGACATTTCGCTATCGCCAAACAACGTTTTTGTAAGGTTGGAACCATTACTGACCACCACGTTGTTCACTGCCGCCTTCAGCAACTTGGAGCTTGAGCCTGAGTAGTAGGTGTAAACCTTCCGTGAGGAGTTGTCATCAGACATAACGCTGGAAACACCACCAACACTGGCACTGGCACCGTCAACCCCTGCTGACCAGTAACTCTGGGCACTATCCTTGAAGAATCCAGTCACCGGGTCAATCGCTTCGTTGCCATTCTGGTCAACGATAGCCCCGTCGGATCTCAGGCGATATCGCTTGAGGTTCCCCGGCCAGCGAGGATTAACAACTGGTTCAAACACAGAAAAGTACAGAGCGTCCAGATGATTGAGCTGGTTGAAATTGTTTACACTCACGCCAGGAGAAGAAAAGGTTGTATTAGTTGAGAGTACTTCCCTGAATATCGAAAAGAACGCCTCCTCAAGCTCGTCTGCACTGCTGGCAAGATAATACTTTCCTCCGCCTTTTGTGGCTGCATTCGACAACAGTGTCTGGTCAGTTTGGAACCCGACTGTATGAGTAATGATACGCTGGACCCCTACGTAGTCATCGTTCATGTCATTATTGAACATGTACTCGGCGATTTCATCGAGGCAATTGCCTTCACAGCTGCTAATCCCAAGCTCGGTGGCCATGTAACTATTGTGATTTGTGTCGTAAGTCGGCTCACCATCAGTAAGAAGTACAATATGATTGGCTTGGCATTCGAGCTCTATCGGGCTCTTGTAGCTTGACCCGCTCATGGCATTGTCAGCTTGGCGGGAGGCAGGGCTGAGAAACGGTGACTTCCCCTGAAAGTAGCGCTTGGCGCCAAACAGCGTTTCCGACAGAGGCGTATTGGTATCCGGCCCAAGGCTGTCAACACTGACTTTGAAGTCTTCCCGACCATCTGCAATCGGCCGAACGGCCTCAAGCACAACGCCCCCTTCACCATAATTGGTGCCGTACTTATCAAACGCCATCAAACCAATATTTACACCCTCTAAACCGTCCGCCAGGCTTTTAGAAACCTGCTTTACTATATCGAGGCGCGTTGTATATGTTGTTTCGCGGTGATTGTAATACCAGTTGAGGTAATTCCCTGAATAAAACTCTTCGGCACTGATCCCTCCCCAAGACACTTCAGTATTTCCATCGGCCTGACATACTGTCCTGGAATAATTTACATTGTCATACTCAAAAGAGTTCCAGCGGCTGCTATACCAGTACGCCATTTTGTAAGGAGAGGTTTTACCTAGCGCATCAAGCTTATCGAAAACATCCTCACATTCAATAACACTCTTTTTAATCGTGTACCTACTTCCCCCATCAAAATAGTAAAGATACTCGTCGCTATAACTACCTGAATAATCCTTCGACGGGTCAAAATCTGCAGACTGCACCTCGACTTTTTCTCTCATACTGCCGGAGTTATCCAGAATGAACAGGATATTCGGCGCGGATACATCCCTCTCTATGTTGAAGAATATTTCAGTATCATCCGCGCTGGCGCTACCAAAGAGCGGAGACAGTACTAAAAGTGATAATATAGAGGCCTTGTGCAAAATTCTGGATTTGTTCATGACTAAACTCCGAATCACTGCCCGTAAAAGATAACGACTTCCGCTGAGAGGTTTTGCGAATTATACAACACGGCACCCCCGCGCCCTCTTAACGACAACGCTGCCTTAACATCCACGATTTTATCCCCGACCACGATTTCCATATTTGGCGAGGGCAAAAAAGTCGTTGGCTGGCAGGTCTCACATTCCTGAATACGGATAGCAACAACGTCTCCGTTTGCGGACGCAACAAGTTGCAAGTTAATCCCCTCAGCCGACGTTTGAGAACCAGGTTCGTTCGGGCTAATGCCGGGCGCCCCATCCGCGGCGGCCGTGCTGATCAGCGAGATACAGACTAAGCAGACAGCGATTGCCGCCAAAAACCGTTTTAAAACGAACATAAAACCTCCTGAAATTTTTGAACACTGCCGTTAGTAAGGCACGATCCCCTGAATATGAATGGTGCCCGCTTGTGTATTTGCATTCTCCGCAGACAACCGCATCTCAAATCGCCGCTTAGGTATCCCGGACGAGAGCGAGGTTTCCTCACCCTCCCTGACAAAAGGACTGTTTTCGCCCATGTAGGTAACAACGTACTCTGAGGAAAGTGGGGCGGCGGCACCGGCGTAGCTAACGGCGTCACTCGGTTCGCCGACCCCTCTTACCACCGCATCATGCAAAACAGTTGCGTTTCCACCAAGGATGGCATCGTCTCGCAGGATATCCTCCAGAAAACTGGCCGTGTCCTGAAAAACCAGGTTCTTGTTCTGCGCGTTGGCTGCCATTCGCTCCTGGAACACCGCAGTCTCCAGCGCCCCTACCCCAAGCAGAGTTACAACCAGCAGCACAATCAGACTGATGATCAGAACGGCGCCCCTCTCACGACGAGGAAGCTTTATGTCATTTGATCTTGTGTTTGTCATTTCGGCCCCTTTAATCATCAATCTGGTTTCTCAGCTTGACCGTCATCGCAAACGTGGTTCTAAGGCGACCATCTGCGGGATAGGTTGCGTCGGCGCCTGCTGTTCCTGCCGGCTGAACCGTTATACCCGGTAACGTGTAACTTTTAGCATCAGCAACCTCCATGACCCTTTGCTCGTCGCTGACGAGGACACCCACCTGTACCACGTCTACCTGATTCCATTCGTTGGCCGCCATTTCGTCACCGGTGAGAAAGCGCAATAAACCATCGTTGGCCCGCACGCCATAAAGTGTTTGTAGGCGCTCTATACCCGCGACCACTTCCAGCCCATTCTGGTAAAGCGCAAATACAGCGTTTCCTCGCTGGTCTGTCCGATCCGTATCTCCAACCCAATAAACACTTGTATTGAAATGGAATACCCGTGAGCCCTCAGGATAGGCACCGGTCAGCGTGTCGTGATTGATTTCGTTGTCAGCAAGGCCATCCGGGTCGCCGACAGCGAAAACATCAGCAGTCACACAATTTGTGATCAAGGCATTTTCACCAAACCGGAAATCAGCTTTTGCCTTGTCGGAGTCAGTATCGATCAGGCTACCGGGCGCGCTCATATCCGTATCGAGCGTAACAAATGGTCCGTTTGCCCGGCGCAACTGCAATACATCCGAGTCAGCTACCGCATCGTCCTCCAGGGCCGCAACACCCATGTTGTCCACTGCGTCGTCCCAGCCATCTGCGCCGACACGCGCGCCGCGCAGGCTGCTCCCGAAGAAGACCGCATCCAGCGTTGACGCATCGAACGACGGAGACAAGTCCTGCAACGGATCAGCACAACCCGCGAACCCAGCCATCCGAACATCCCGCGCAATCAGATCCAGGGAAATACGACCCGCCTCCTGAACCCGAGCAAGAGAGCGGCTTACCTGTGACGTTTTTGTTGAGTCCAGGTACATTGTCAAAATACCGAGGGTTATAAGTGAGCTGAGCAGTAAGGCGATCATCAGCTCAATCAGAGAAAGCCCTCGTTGAGACGCCTGGCTCTTCAATGCGTACGGATTTCTCCTATCAAATCTCATCATCCGCCACCTTATAAATTGAAGCTCAACACAAAGTTCTGGCCCTGGTTCTGTATTTCATCGTCGCCTTCGTTCCACTGAGGCTGAATCCACCTAATCGTTACCACGAACTCATCTCCGTTCCTGGCAATTGCCCCCTGCGCCTCGGGAAGCAATATTACGCCACCATCGGACATCGCCAGTGCAGAGGCCCATTGAGCCTTGTCAACGTCGCCCATACTGGCCGCATTGCAGCCACCCTCACTGCTGTAGCAGGCGGGCACCGTTGGCAATTCATCTCCAGCGTCAAAACTGAAACCGCCATAGCTGTCGGCCTCAACGACATTTGCCCTGATCCGATCAGCCATGTCATACGCCAGAATGCTTGCCTGGGTACGAAGATACGCATTACGATTGCTCTCCAGGCCATTGATTACCATGGCAGCAACGCCGAGTAACCCGACCGAAACAATGACCAGTGTCACCAGAACCTCAATCATCGTGATTCCTGACTGACGGCCATAAACGGAGCTGCATAGGCGCATCACAGCACCCTCTTCAGTTTCCCGGAGTTCACGGGCAGCTGATGGCGTTTTCTGCATGATCATTCCCATCCCTTACAATACGAACCTGCCCGGCACCAGAAACAACCAGCGCGGATGCATTACCTGCCCCCCGCTCGTCACATACAATGAACGTCCCCGCTGCGGGCGCACCAGCTGGCAACCGGGGCATGCCGCCGGCATCAAACCTTATGGCAGAATTTACGCCGCCAAACCCTATCACCCGCAATGTATTGCCCCCCGAGAGCCCGGAATTGACCCTCAGAATCTCATCACCAGCGTCGACCGCAGCGTCACCGTCAACGTCTCTGAATACAATCCATCCGTTCTCCCACTCTTCATCCCCGCTGCAGCTAGCTCCGTCGGTGCTGGCGCAGAGAGAAATTGAGGCCCCAGGACTGCTCGAGGCGGAACTCCGCGCAAATGCGATCGTTCCGGAGGTAGTGTTTAGCTGACTGGTAAGCCGGTTGTTCAAAATCAACTCCCGGAACGACGGAATTGCGATTCCCACAGCAATACTCAGAATCACAAGCGTGACCAGTAACTCCACCAGAGTCATACCAGATTGCTGTCGCATCCAACCATCCATTTATCAGAAATTCTCATAATCTTAAGAGTAAGGGTTGCCCAAAAAAAAAGGCACTGGCAACAGACAAGCGGTCAACAATTGCGGATGGACGGGAAGTAATCGGGATGCACGTGACCCCGATCACAATTTCTCTTGCGGAAGGAAAAGGATGACCGAAAAACCGGGAGATGACAAATGACCGGTAAGCCAGAGAACTTTAGTCCAGGCTAACCGCATCAATCCTCAACTCTTTCGGCATGGAAAACACAATATTCTCTTCACGCCCGGCAATCTCGTCCGGAACGTCACCACCCAGTTCCCGCAGACGGGCGATCACGGCGCTTACCAGTACTTCCGGGGCGGAAGCGCCGGCGGTTACGCCGATGGATTTTTTACCGTCTAGCCAGGCAGCGTCAATTTGTGTGGCTTCGTCGATCAGGTAGGCCGGTGTGCCCATGCGTTCCGCCAGCTCGCGCAGGCGGTTGGAGTTGGAGCTGTTGGGGGAACCCACCACCAGCATCAGGTCGCAGTCGCCGGCCAGTTGTTTGACGGCGTCCTGGCGATTCTGGGTGGCGTAGCAGATGTCGTCTTTACGCGGGCCTTCAATTTTTGGGAATTTGGCGCGCAAGGCATCAATTACCCGAGCAGTGTCGTCCATTGAAAGCGTGGTCTGGGTGACATAAGCCAGTTTTTCAGGATTTTTTACGTCCAGCGTGGCTACGTCGGCTTCGTTTTCCACCAGGTAAATATCGCCGCCGTTGGCGAAGTCGTACTGGCCCATGGTGCCTTCCACTTCCGGATGGCCATGGTGGCCAATCAGTACGCATTCACTGCCGTCACGGCTATAGCGCATGACTTCGATATGCACTTTGGTGACCAACGGGCAGGTAGCGTCGAAGACTTTCAAGCCACGGCCGGCGGCCTCTTTCTGCACCGCCTGGGACACGCCGTGGGCGCTGAAAATCACCAGTTTGTCGTCTGGCACTTCGCTCAGTTCTTCCACGAAGATGGCGCCGCGCTTGCGCAGACTGTCTACCACAAATTTGTTGTGCACCACTTCATGGCGTACATAAATAGGGGCGCCAAACACGTCCAGAGCGCGATTAACGATTTCGATTGCGCGGTCAACACCGGCGCAGAATCCACGGGGGTTTGCCAGACGAATTTGCATAGTGTTCCTATCTCAGCCCACAGGAGTTCAGTGCGCAGGCCCTACCGGCTCTACGTCTATAATTTCTACATCAAAGGTCAGTGTACGCCCAGACAGTGGGTGGTTGAAGTCTACTTCCACCTCGTCGCCTTCTACCCGGCTAATGGTACCCGGCAGTTCCTGCTGGCGTGCGTCAGCAAAGGAAACCACTACGCCTGGCTCCAGCACCATGTCGGCGCCGAACTCGTGGCGCTTCATCACCTGCAAGTTGTTCGGGTTGCGCTGGCCAAAGGCTTTTTCCGGTGGCACCTGATAGCTGGCTTTGTCACCGGCTTTCATGCCCATCAGATAGGCTTCAAAATTCGCTGGCAAATTTTCATCGCCAATGTCCAGGGTGGCCGGGTTTTTGTCGAAGGTGGTATCAACCACTTCGCCGCTGTCGAATTTCAGCGCAAAATGCAGGGTAACCCGGGTGCCTTTATCTACAGGGAGTTCTTTCATAGTAGTCAGTCGCCTTTTGTACCCGCATCGGCGGGTTTGCGAAACGTGTCGAGTATGATCATGGCGGCGCCAATGGTGATGGCGGTGTCGGCCAGATTAAAGGCCGGGAAGTGCCAGTTCTGCCAATAAAAATGGAGAAAATCCACCACGTAACCGTGCACCACCCGGTCGTACACATTACCCAAGGCGCCACCAAGAATCAGCGCGAAGGCAATGGCAGACCAGGTTTCATGGCGCTCCAGTTTTCTCAGCCATAGCACCAGCACTACGCTGACCACCAACGCCAGGATCACAAAGAACCAGCGCTGC
>Ga0314777_100325_pt1 | contig 8722 bp, 1 predicted proteins | sample MetaTCB42018_FD_205648 | JGI IMG/M metagenome (GOLD analysis project Ga0314777, IMG submission 205648) | Metatranscriptome of cryopeg brine viral communities from Beaufort Sea near Barrow, Alaska, United States - CB4 2018 (Metagenome... | ecosystem: Environmental > Aquatic > Marine > Coastal...
GCCTGACTGGTTCTGGCTATTGCTGGTCGCCGGCATTGTGTTTGCGCCAACGCTATTCGGGATTCTGATTGAATTCATTCGCAAACCTGAAGAGCGCAACTGGCGACAGCATCTGATCCTGACCAGTCAATCCGTGTCTCGTCCGCTCACAATAACCCTGCTCGCCTGGATTATGCTGCCCTACGAAGCGCTGATCTGCCTGGATGCGATCCTGCGCTCGGGTATACGCATGCTGTTTACTCAACGCGGTTTGCTGCTTTGGCAACTAAGATCCTATGGGATTCGCAATGCGCGCAAAACACTGAGCGGTTTTTTAAGAGAAATGTGGGTTGCGCCGATCTTGTCGGTGCTGCTGGCCGTTGCCCTATGGCAAACCCGTTCGGCTGAGTGGATGATTTGGGCGCCCACCTTGTTGCTGTGGCTGCTTTCGCCCATCGTCGGCTGGTGGATCAGTACGCCACTACTGACGCCAGAGCCGAAGTTGACGATTGAGCAGCGGGTTTTCCTGCGCACGTCGGCTCGCCGCACCTGGCGTTTTTTTGCAGACTTCGTCTCTCCGCTGGACAACTGGCTGCCCCCCGACAACTTTCAGGAATATCCCGAGCCGGCCATTGCCTTCCGTACCTCGCCAACCAATATGGGTATGGCACTGCTGGCCGATCTGGCAGCGTACGATTTCGGGTACATTCACGCCGGTGAATGTCTGCGCCTGATCGACAACACGCTGACGGCAATGGAAAGGCTGGAGCGCTACCGTGGCCACTTCTATAACTGGTACGACACCCGCACCCTGCAACCGCTGCGGCCACACTATGTGTCGTCGGTGGACAGCGGTAACCTGGCCGGCAGCCTGCTCACGTTGCAGGCGGGGCTGGTCGAGCTGAAAGACGCGCCGATACTGGCGGCGAATGCGTTTCAAGGGTTACAGGACACCCTGCAGGTACTTGCAGAACACGCACCTGTGACTCTTAGCCAAGAGCTTGCAGACAAGATCAGGCTTCTTCAGGACACCCTGCACGCGCTCACTCTCGATGGACAACTTCAGACACTGGTTGCCGCTGACAGCGCGTTGGATGAGCTTCATCGTATTGAAGGGGGGCTGGTTGCCTGGTTGCCGCGCGATACCGATATCGACGGTGAGCTCTATTATTGGGCGCGGGCTTTCGATCAACAGTTCCTTGCGTTGCGAGACGACCTTCGCGGGCTGGCTCCCGAACCTGGGCTTTTCGACACCATCCCGACACTGTCGATTCTCGCCACGGCAGGTCGCTCAGGTTACAAGGCTGCGGTTGAGCGGCTCAGGCGTATAGATGATCTTTCAGATCGGTGTCGCGAACTGGCCGTGATGGATTTTGAGTTCCTCTACGATGCCGCCCGCAGCCTGTTGACGATTGGCTTCGATGTGGGCGAACGCCGCCGCGACCCAGCTTGCTACGACCTTCTGGCGTCTGAGGCCCGCCTAGCCAGCTTTCTGCTCATCGCCCAGGGCCAAGTACCACAGAAGCACTGGTTTGCACTTGGACGCTTGTTGACCAGTCATGGTGGCGACGTGAGCCTGATTTCGTGGAGCGGCTCAATGTTTGAGTACCTCATGCCGCAGTTGATCATGCCGAGTTATCAGAACACGTTACTGGATCAGACCTGCAAGTCTGCGGTGTTGCGCCAGATCGAATATGGCCGGCAGCGTGCCGTGCCCTGGGGCATCTCCGAGTCCTGTTATAACGCCACGGATATGCACCAGGTTTATCAGTATCGGGCGTTCGGCGTGCCCGGAATGGGTCTCAAACGTGGGCTTGGGGATGATCTGGTCATTGCGCCTTACGCCAGTGCGTTGGCGCTGATGGTGATGCCGCTGGAGGCCTGTCGTAATCTTCAGTTATTGGCGGGAAACGGCTTTCTCGGCACCTACGGATTCTACGAGGCAATCGATTACACGCCGTCGCGGGTGCCGCGGGGCAAGCAGCATGGCATCGTGCGTACGTTCATGGCGCATCATCAGGGCATGAGCCTTTTGGCTTTCGAACATTTATTGCTTGATCAGCCTATGCAGCGACGCTTCATGTCTGATCCACTGGCGCGGGCGACACAATTATTGCTGCAGGAACGGGTGCCGAAGCAGGGTGCCACCATACAACCGCACGCTTCGGAAGTCAGTGCCGCTCGTCCTCCCGCCGCAGAAGCTGACGCGATAATGCGTGTCTTCACCGATCTAAATACACCTCTGCCTGAAGTTCATCTGTTATCCAACGGCAGATATCATGTTATGGCGACCCATGCCGGCGGTGGGTACAGTCGTTGGCATGATCTTGCGGTAACCCGCTGGCGCGAGGACGCCACGGCCGACAACTGGGGCACCTTCATTTACCTGCGCGATCGCGACACGGGGCGTTACTGGTCAACGGCGCATCAGCCTACTCTGCGCAAAGCCGATCATTACGAGGCGATATTTGTCCAGGCGCGCGCAGAATATCGACGCCATGATGAAGCGATCGACGCGCACACCGAAATCAGCGTATCGCCCGAAGACGACGTCGAGATCCGCCGGGTCACTCTTACCAATCAGTCGTCCAGAATCCGCCACATTGAGGTGACGAGTTACGCTGAGGTTGTGTTGGCGCCTCTGAGCGCCGATCTTGCCCATCGGGCCTTCAGTAATTTGTTCGTGCAGACCGAAATTTTGTCAGACCGACAAGCAATCCTCTGCACACGGCGGCCACGCACACCGGGTGAACAGACGCCCTGGATGTTCCACCTGTTCGCGGCATCCGGCGCGAACGCCGGCGCGCCGTCGTACGAGACCGATCGCAGCCGATTCATCGGGCGGGGTCGAACCGCTGCTAATCCCTTGAAACTGGAAAGTCGTGAAAAATCGTCTTCCGGGACTCGACGATTGACCATTGACGAGACGCAGCGGTTGTCGAATACGGCAGGCCCAGTGCTCGATCCCATCGTGGCAATCCGCAGTACACTCACGCTGGAGCCGGATGAATCCGCCACTGTACAGTTCATCTCCGGTGTCGCGGACACGCGAGAAGCGGCCCTGGCGCTGCTTGATAAATACTGCGACAGGCATTTCATCGAGCGCGCTTTTGAAATGGCCTGGTGCCAAAGCCAGGAAGTTCTGCACCTTATCCACACGACGGAAGCCGACGTGCAGGTTTATGCCCGGCTGGCCAGTTCGGTGATCTACGCAAATGCGTTACGCCGCTCAACGCCCAGCGTCATTGCTCGTAATCAATTGGGACAGTCCGGACTATGGCGCTTCTCTGTCTCGGGTGATCTGCCGATCGTTTTGCTGCGAATCGGAGATCTTAATCGTATTGATTTGGTCAAACAGATGTTGCGAGCCCATGCCTATTGGCGGATGAAAGGCTTACGGGCGGATCTGGTGATTCTGAACGAAGATTTTTCGGGTTACCGGGCAGTTTTGCACGATCAGATTATAGGCCTGATCAACACTGGGCCGGAGGCGGAGAGCGTCGACAAACCGGGCGGCGTCTTTGTACGGCGAGCGGATGAGCTCTCCGAAGAGGATCGTGTTCTGTTCATGACGGTCGCACGTGTTGTCATCACAGATACCGCTGAGACCCTGGCTGAACAGGTTGGGCGCCGTGCGCTGGTGGAGCGTGTTCCGGATCGTCCGTTGCCTTTGGCGCAAACCGTTGTTGAGCCGAGAGCTGAACGTGAGCATGTTCTGCCAGCTCGCGAGCGCATATTCTGCAATGGCCTGGGCGGATTTACGCCTGATGGGCGTGAATACGTCATTACCCTCGAACCGGGGCAAACCACGCCGGCGCCTTGGGTCAATGTTATCGCCAGCCCGCACATCGGCACGGTCGTTAGTGAGAGCGGTGGTTCCTATACCTGGGTGGAGAACGCCCACGAATTCCGTCTGACCACCTGGCACAACGATCCGTTGAGCGACAGCAGCGGCGAAGCGCTGTATATCCGGGACGAAGACACAGGTGTGTTCTGGTCGCCAACGCCATTGCCCGCGCCAACCATCAACCAGAACGGTTCAGGCTATGTGTGCCGGCACGGATTTGGCTACAGCGTATTCGAGCACGACGAAGCCGGTATCTACTCGGAACTGTTCACCTACGTTGCCATGGACGCACCGGTGAAGTTTGTGGTCTTCAAGCTGCGCAATCATTCCGGACGACCTCGCCGCATATCACTCACTGGATATTGGGAACTGGTGCTCGGTGAGTGGCGCCACGCCAATCTGATGCACATCGTGACCGAGAAGGACCCGCATAGCGGGGCGCTTTTTGCACGCAACGCCTATGGTCGTGAGTGCGCCAATCGAGTCGTCTTCGCCCACGTCAACCATGACGGTGTCGGCGAGCACGAGCATACACTGACGGGCAATCGTAGTGAGTTTATTGGTCGCAACGGTTCCCTGGCCAGTCCGGCAGCGCTGCATAGAACGCGTCTGTCGGGCAGGGTCGGTGCGGGTCTGGACCCCTGCGCCGCGCTGCAAACGCAAATTGAGTTGGCCGATGGGCAGGAGCGTGAAGTTGTGTTCGTGTTCGGCGCGGCTAGCAACACGGATGAAGCACAGGACTTCATCCAGCGCTTCATTAGGCCAGCAGGTGCCCGGCGAGCTTTGGCGTCGGTCGAGGACTATTGGAACCATACCTTGAGTGCGGTGCAGGTGGAAACGCCGGACCCAGCGATGGACGTGCTGGTCAACGGCTGGCTCCTTTACCAGACGCTGTCATGCCGGCTTTGGGGTAGGAGTGGCTATTATCAATCCGGGGGCGCCTACGGTTTCCGTGACCAGTTGCAGGATACTCTGGCGCTGATTCATGCCACACCCTGGCTTGCCCGTGAGCAGTTGATCCGTTGCGCCGGGCGCCAGTTTATCCAGGGCGATGTGCAGCACTGGTGGCATCCACCCAGAGGGCAGGGTGTACGCACGCATTTTTCCGATGACTATCTTTGGCTGCCTTATGCCACGTGCCGGTACGTGCTGGCGACTGGCGATACCGACGTTCTCGACGAGACGGTGCACTTCGTGGAGGGCCGTGAGTTGTATCCGTACGAAGAGGCGTACTACGATCAGCCCCAGCGCTCGGCGGAATCGGCCAGCCTCTACGAGCATTGCGTGCGTGCCATCAGGCACGGCCTGCGTTTTGGTGCCCATCAATTGCCCCTGATGGGCTGTGGTGACTGGAACGATGGCATGAATCTGGTCGGCCTGCACGGCAAGGGTGAGAGCGTCTGGCTTGCCTGGTTTCTGTACGAGAATCTGCAGCAGTTTGCTCGCCTGGCCCACGATCGGGGCGACACAGCCATCGCCGAGTTGTGCAGCGGACAGGCCGCGGAACTCGGTGAACACATCGAGGCCAATGCCTGGGACGGCGACTGGTATCGGCGCGCCTGGTTTGATGATGGCACACCCCTGGGCTCATCCGAAAACGACGAATGCCAGATTGATTCGATCAGCCAGAGCTGGGCGGTCATATCAGGCGGAGGCGATCCCGATCGTGCTCGCCAGGCGATGGCGTCGGTTGACCAACGCCTGGTGCGCCGTGATGCGCAATTGATTCAGTTGCTCGATCCGCCCTTCGATAAATCAGCTCTTGAGCCCGGCTATATCAAGGGTTACGTTCCCGGTGTGCGCGAAAACGGTGGCCAGTATACCCATGCCGCGATTTGGGCCACGATGGCATTTGCCAAGCTGGGTGACCGGGAGCGTGCCTGGGAGTTTTTCACCATGCTGAACCCGATCAATCACAGCAGTGAGCCGGATTCCATGCAGCTCTACAAGGTCGAACCCTACGTTATGTGCGCGGATGTCTACGGCGCGCCGCCGCATACGGGCCGGGGCGGTTGGACCTGGTACACCGGGGCGGCGGGCTGGATGTATCGGCTGGCGCTGGAAAGTCTGCTGGGTCTGAAACTGGAAAAGGATCATCTGATCATTGCACCCTGCGTCCCGGCCCATTGGGATGCGTACACAATCCATTATCGTTATCGCGAGACCGTCTACCACATCAACGTCAGGTGCAATGGCGAACAACCGGAGCAGCTGGGTCATGTGACGCTGGATGGTGCCCGGGTCACTGACACAAGCGTAGGCCGGGCAGGGCGTCGGCACAGCATGATCCCGCTGGTGAACGACGAGCGGGATCATCATGTCGTCGTTGTGGTACCTTTCTGATAGTGCCAAAAATATTCCCGCGGTAAACGCGCTGCTCGCGATGTCGTTATCGCAGTTACCGCGTGGAGCCGTCGGTTATCGGAGAACATCATGAACCGTGGACATCAGATCAATATCTGGTACCTGCTGCTTGCTGTCATGGGCGTTGTATTCCTCCGCGATTACTGGGTGCAGTCAACAACCGTTGAGCCCATTCCCTACAGCCAGTTCGAGACTTATCTCGATGAGGGCGCTATCGAAAACGTGGTGATTGGCACCACCTCCATCAGCGGCACTTTCTCCAGCCCGATGAATGGCAAAACCGGCTTTGTCACCACGCCAGTTACCCCTGATATGGCTGATCGTTTGAATCAAACCGGCGTAACTTATTCAGGCGCTGCAGAAAACACTCTGTTTAACGCTCTACTGTCCTGGATTTTACCCGCGCTGATCTTTGTCGCCATCTGGATGTATTTGATTCGTGGCATGGCTGGCAAGCAGGGCATGGGCGGGATGATGGCGGTGGGTAAAAGCAAAGCTAAAATTTACGTGGAAAAAGACACCAAGGTAACCTTTGCCGATGTCGCCGGCGTGGATGAGGCCAAGGCTGAGCTGCAGGAGGTTATCGACTTCCTTCAGAATCCCCGGGAGTACGGCAGCCTGGGTGCGCGAATGCCAAAAGGCATTCTGTTGGTGGGCCCGCCGGGCACCGGTAAGACACTGCTGGCTCGCGCCGTGGCCGGTGAAGCCGGTGTGCCGTTCTTTTCTATCTCCGGGTCTGAATTTGTTGAAATGTTCGTAGGGGTTGGTGCGGCGCGAGTTCGGGATCTGTTCGAGCAGGCCCGTGGCACCGCGCCGGCGATTGTCTTCATTGACGAGTTGGACGCTTTGGGCCGGGCCCGCAGCGCCGGCACGGTGCAAGGCGGAAACGATGAGCGCGAACAGACGCTGAACCAGCTTTTATCGGAGCTTGACGGTTTCGATCCGGGCCAGGGAGTAGTGCTGCTGGCGGCAACCAACCGGCCAGAGATTCTTGACCCCGCACTGCTGCGGGCCGGGCGTTTTGACCGACAGGTGCTGGTAGATAGACCGGATCGCGCAGGGCGTATTCAGATCCTGCAGGTCCATATGAGCAAGATTGTGCGAACTCCGGATATAGAGCTGGATGAGATCGCGGCCCTGACGACCGGCTTTTCCGGTGCCGATCTGGCCAATCTGGTGAACGAGGCGGCATTATTGGCCACACGGCGGAGGGCCGCGAAGGTGACCATGGCCGATTTTACCGGCGCGATTGAGCGCATTGTCGCCGGCCTGGAGAAACGCAACCGCCTGATTAACGTTCGTGAACGGGAAATCGTGGCCTACCACGAAATGGGGCACGCGTTGGTCAGCATGGCGCTGCCCGGAGTGGATGAGGTCCATAAAGTGTCTATTATTCCACGGGGTATCGGAGCCTTGGGTTACACCATTCAACGCCCGACCGAAGACCGCTTCCTGATGACTGAAAGCGAACTGCGAGATAAAATAGCGGTTCTGATGGGTGGTCGCGCGGCGGAAAAACTGATCTTTGATCACCTGTCTACCGGAGCGGCTGACGATCTGGCACGGGCCAGCGATATTGCTCGTTCAATGGTTGTACGCTACGGCATGGATGCAGATCTTGGCAACGTCAGCTACGAGGCTGAGCGGAGTAGCTTTCTTGGCGATCGTACCCCCGGTTATTTTGAACGCAATTACAGTGAGGCGACCGCTGAAGCCGTGGATACTGCCGTACGTGAGCTGCTGAGTGAGTTATCAGTGCAGGCCTTCGAAATTCTGTCTCACAACCGGGACATTTTGGAGCGGGCGGCTCGCCGCTTGCTGGAAGTTGAAACGCTGGACCAGGCAGCGTTGCGCGAACTTGCGCAAGGTTTACGCCACGGGGTCCAGGGGGAAGTCGCGGTAGAGGGTTAATGTATTGCGGTAGATTCCTGATCGTGCAAATCCTGATCATTGTAATAGTATAATATTGGCTTCGCCCAACGTGATCGCCAGCCTTGAGTACTCCCGGGTTGTGCCATAACCATTAGGAAACGCCTGTTAATGTATGAACCGCTGACAACGGTGCCCGACAACGACGAACACTGGATGAACCGAGCTCTGGCGCTGGCGGCACAGGCCGCCGCTCTGGGCGAAGTGCCGGTTGGGGCGGTAGTGGTGGTTGACGGCCAGGAAGTGGGTGCGGGTTTTAACAAGCCAATCAGCAGCTGCGACCCTACCGCCCACGCTGAAATCTGCGCCTTGCGCCAGGCCGCGGCCTACCTGAACAATTACCGGTTAAGCGGCGCCACGCTTTACGTTACACTGGAACCGTGCACCATGTGCGTGGGCGCGATTGTTCATAGCCGCATCAGCCGAGTGGTGTACGGCGCTACCGAACCCAAAGCCGGCGCGGTGGAATCGGCCCGGCGCACCTTTGACGAACCTCACCTTAACTGGCGTGTTGAAACCCGTGGCGGTTTGTTGGCAGAGCCTTGCAGCCGTATTATCAGTGAGTTTTTCAGTCGTCGGCGCGAACTCAGGCGCCAGTCAGCC
>Ga0314777_100331_pt1 | contig 8546 bp, 6 predicted proteins | sample MetaTCB42018_FD_205648 | JGI IMG/M metagenome (GOLD analysis project Ga0314777, IMG submission 205648) | Metatranscriptome of cryopeg brine viral communities from Beaufort Sea near Barrow, Alaska, United States - CB4 2018 (Metagenome... | ecosystem: Environmental > Aquatic > Marine > Coastal...
AAGAAGTGGTGCGCTGGGTAAACGACGCTGGCGGTATAGCGGTGCTGGCGCACCCGCGTAAGTACGACTTGAGCGCGACCAAACTGCGGGCCCTGGTGGCGGATTTTCGCCGTGCCGGTGGCCGCGGTATGGAGGTGTGCAGTCCGGGCCAAACGGCGTCTGATGTGAACTTTCTGGCGCAGCTTTGCCAAAGCGAGGGATTGTGGGCATCTCAGGGCAGTGACTTTCATACGCCTAAGGCGCCTTGGGCAGAGCTGGGACGCATACAAAAAATGCCAGAAGGGCTTTCACCCGTCTGGCATCATTTCAAGCAACCCATCGCGCTTTAATTCTGCTGCCCCGCTTTTTATAAGCGTGGGCGCGCTAACGCAATAGCTTAACGCGCCGAATCAGTCCGGCGCGTGGAACAGCAAGTACAGGTCGGTGAGCGAATCGGGAATCGCTTCTGCCATCTGTGTCGACAGGGTTTCGCTGTCGCGCACGTTCTGGAAGTCTTCATCTTCGAATAAGCCCGACAGCGCCAGCATGGGCAGAATCAAATCGCCCACTTCTTCTTCGCTGGCGGCTTCCATCCAGGCGTCTTCCCGCTCCATAAAGGTTTCGATGAATCCGGCGCACCAGTTTTCCAGTGCGTTCATGGGGTCATCGTCTTCGGGCTCGGGCAGTTCCAAGGCCAGGCCCATATCCAGAGCGTTGGCCATGGCACCGCTCAGTTGCTGCACACAGCGACTGAACACGTCTGGCACCTTGCCGCCAGGAAGGGCGTCAACGCCTGTGGCCAGCAGAAACAACTCGTCTACCGAGAAGTCTACCGGTCCTACAACGCTGGCACACACCAAGCCGTGGAAGCCGAAGAAGTCTACTGCGTCTTCACCCCAGGGCTCTGCAAACAGAATTTCTTCCAGGGCTTCAATGTCAGCGTCGTTCAGCATAATTACTCGCTCCCGCCATTTTGGGCAGCGTCCGCTGCGCGCTGGCGCTTACGTACTTCACGTGGGTCGTTATAAGCCCGGCCTGGTGCTACTGGTGCTGCCGGGGTTTCGGATGCTGCGTCGGCTACCTGTGCTGCTGGCTGCTCTACAGCAACGTCGGCTTCCGCTGCATTGTCGTCGCTGGCGCCAGTGTTTGCAGGCTGCGGCTCTTGCTCACTTCCGGTCTCTGTTTTCGCCGCTTTGGCTTTGCGGGCAGGGGTGCGCTTGCGGGTTGGCTTGGTTGGCCTATCCGCGCTTTCGTCCTCTGCGTCGGTCGGCGTGGCCTCGGCGGTATGAGTCTCAGCTTTGGGAGCTTCAGCCTCGACAGCTTCGACCGGTGCGCTATCTGTGTCCGGGCGGTCTATCTCTGGTGCCTCGGTATTTTCGACCTTGTTTGCAGCCTTTCGGGTGCCGCCGTTGTAGGCATCTATCCGGGAAGGTGCAGTCTTGGCAGCAGAAACAGTTGCACTTTCCGGGGCTGTCTCAACAGGTGCTTCGGATGCAGGCGCAGCGGGTTTGCTTACCTCTGGCTCTGGCGCTTTTTCCACTGGCTTGGCTGCAACAGGCTGCTCGTTGGTTGTTTCAGGCGATGCATCGGCCGGGTTTTGTGCAACCTGCGGCGCTGCTTGCTTGGCCGGCTTTGCAGTGGCTGCAGGCTGTACCTGAGCATCTGCGGGCTTCTCAGCGGCCTTGGCCTTCGCTTTGGCGCGTTCTTCGGCGTCACGGGTTTCCGGCTGCGTGTCTTGCTGATGAATTTCACTGCGAGCTGCCTTGCGCTCAGCCGGGTTTGATACCGGTTTCTCCGCCGGTGAGCCATCACGGCCACGGCTGCGGCGAGGCTTGCTGCGGCGTTTTTCGTCACCACCGGCTTTGCCTGCGACTGCGGGGCTTTGCGCATCGTTCTGGTCGTTATAGCTAGGGCTAGGGCTTGAGCTGCGAAGTTCTGCAGATTTCTGCTCTATAGCCGGCTTCTGATCCGCCTGTTCAGCGTTTGGCTTATTGCCATCGCGGCTTGTGTCACGACTTGAATCGCGATTGGAGCGGCTACGATTCTGATTGTCACGGCGACCATCGCGGCGCGTGTCGTTGCCGCTGCTTTGGGCGTTGCCGTTCTGTACATTATTGCTCTGGGCGCTGCTGCTCTGCGAATTGCTGCTCTGGGCGCTGCTGTTTTGAGCATTGCTGTTCTGGCTGCCCGCGTTGGTTTTCTCTTCGCTGCGACCTTCATTGCGAGCGCGTCCGCGGTTGCTGCGGCTGCGGTTATCGTCGTTGCGATTGCTGGAGCTGGAGCTGCTACTGCTACTGCGTTCACCATTGCTTCGGCTGTCTTGCTGGTCGTCACGGGCGACGCGGGTCTTGCGGCGGTCCTGGCGATCATTACGGTTTGACGTGGGGCGCTGCCTGGAGCGGTCCTCGCTGCTTGCCGGTTTGGCGTTGCGGCTGCTGTCAGCAACAGACTGGCTTTCTTCTTCACCGTTGAAGAAGCGCGCAACTTTACGGCCCAAACGGCTGAACATGCCTTCGTCACGGGCTTGCTCGGCTGCGACTTTGGCGGGTGCTGCTGCCGGTGTCGCCGCAGGCGCGGGCGAGGCGGGGCGCACAGATTTTACGGCGGCCTGTTCGCGTACGGGTTTTTCTTGCACGGTTACGTCAGCGACTTCTTCTTCGCGCTCGATGTATTCATGAGCCACCTGATGGCTGGCTACGTGTTCGGAGCCGGCTTCGTCGTCGCGCATGCGGATGATTTCAAAGTGCGGGGTTTCCATTTGCGGAACCGGCACGATAACAATCGACACTTCCTGGTTGGCTTCAATCGTCGCCAACTGCTTGCGTTTTTCGTTCAGCAGGAAGGTAGCCACGGATACCGGCACAACGGCACGTACTTCGCCGGTTTTGTCTTTGGAAGACTCTTCGTAAATCAGGCGCATGATGCTCAGCGCAAGGGATTCGATACCACGAATGGTGCCCTGGCCTTCACAGCGTGGGCAGACTTCGCTGCGGGTTTCACCCAGTGACGGACGCAGACGCTGACGCGACATTTCCAGCAAGCCAAAGCGGGAAATCTTGCCGACCTGCACGCGGGCGCGGTCGATTTCCAGGGCTTCGCGCATTTTGTTTTCTACTTCGCGCTGGTTACGGGCCGGGGTCATATCGATGAAGTCGATAACAATCAAGCCGCCCATATCCCGCAGACGTAGCTGGCGGCCGATTTCTTCAGCGGCCTCCAGGTTGGTTTGCAGCGCCGTTTCTTCTATGTCGTGGCCTTTCGTTGCCCGCGAAGAGTTGATGTCGATAGACACCAGCGCTTCGGTCGGGTCAATCACGATAGAACCGCCAGACGGCAGTTTTACTTCGCGCTGGAAGGCGGTTTCGATTTGGCCTTCGATTTGGTAGCGGCTGAACAGCGGGATTTCGTCGCTGTACAGTTTAATTTTGTTTTCAAAGGTAGGCATAACGGCGCGCACAAAATTCAGCACGTCTTCGTGCACGGCGGCGGCGTCAATCAGCACTTCGCCGATGTCTTGGCGCAGGTAATCGCGCACGGCGCGGATAATCACGTTGCTTTCCTGATGGATCAGGAAGGGTGCTTTACGCTCGCCAGCAGCTTGTGTAATGGCTTCCCAGAACTGAACCAGGTAGTCGAGGTCCCATTGCAGTTCTTCGCTGTTGCGGCCAATGCCCGCGGTGCGAACAATAATACCCATAGACTTGGGTACCTGAACCTGGTTCATGGCTTCTTTTAGTTGGGCCCGCTCTTCGCCTTCAATGCGGCGGGAAATGCCACCGGCACGGGCGTTGTTGGGCATCAGCACCAAGTAGCGGCCGGCCAACGAAATATAGGTGGTCAGCGCTGCGCCTTTGTTGCCGCGTTCTTCTTTGTCTACCTGAACAATCACTTCCTGGCCTTCGGCGATCACATCTTTGATGTTGACCTTGCCTTCGATCTGGCCGGGAGATTTTTTGAAGTATTCCTTGGAAATTTCTTTTAGCGGCAGGAAACCGTGACGATCAGCACCAAAATCCACAAATGCGGCTTCCAGGCTGGGCTCTACGCGGGTAATTTTACCCTTGTAGATATTGGCCTTTTTTTGCTCGCGCGAGCTAGATTCGATATCGAGGTCAAACAGACGCTGGCCGTCAACCAGGGCGACGCGCAACTCTTCGGGATGAGTTGCATTTATAAGCATTCTTTTCATGGAAAGGATGAATTCCTGTCGTTTGATTTAAACAGAAAACCATCGAGAAAGGCATTAGCGAAGTGGAGGCTGCCAGACGAATCAAGCCCTTACGGGGCGAAACTCTGTTGGTTCAAGATCACCGCCGATGATTCCGGTGCCCGCGGGCAGGAAAAAAACGGTTCAGGTGATTGTCTGTAGGCGCATGTTATCCGTTTTCAGGTTCACACAAGTGCTTGGTCTTACGTCGTGTTCGTAAACTGGACGGCCCGGCCTTGCGTGGCAATGAATCTTCGTTATGTCGTCCCCGGCGGTGTTCCGCAAGGTTTGTTTCGGCTCCCGTGCCGGTTGGCAGCCAATGTTGGTTCTGCGCCGGGGTGCGGGGAGTCTTTCGTTGCCAAGGCTGTAACAATTAGGAGCCCGGCATTACTATTGCACTTCGAACTTAAGAGCTGCTTCATTTCAAGCTTGCAAGCCACTGCAATTCAAACTCGCAAGTAGTGTCGGTATACTGCAACCGCTCCGGCTTCTGACTGAAGTCTGTCAGGCCGTAAACAAACGGCGTAGCACATCGGAATATATCAGTATTTCCCGGGCCAAGCAACGCTGCCCGCTTCATTTTAAAGGAATTTCATGTCGCAGAAAAATCCGTCTCCGGAGACCCCGCGCCCGGCTGTGTTGTGGGTAACGGTAGATGAAGACAATGACGGCCAGCGTCTGGACAATTTCCTGATGGCGCAGCTGCGGGGTGTCCCCAGAAGTATCATCTACCGCATTGTTCGCAAAGGTGAAGTTCGAATTAACAAGGGCCGCGTAAAGCCTGACACCCGGGTAAAAACCGGCGATCAAGTGCGCATTCCTCCGGTGGTGCGCAAAGAAAAGGTGCCTCAGGTCGCGCCCGGCGATAGGGTGCAGGCGGTGATAGAGGCGGCTGTTGTGTTTGAGAACGAACAGCTGCTGGTGGTGAATAAACCGTCCGGTATAGCGGTTCATGGCGGCAGCGGCTTGAGCTTCGGGTTGATTGAGGTGCTGCGGGCCGGGCGACCACAGGCGCGATTTCTGGAATTGGTGCACAGGCTTGACCGGGATACCTCGGGATTGGTGATGGTGGCGAAGAAACGCTCGGCGCTGCGTTACCTGCAAGATGAACTGCGGCACAGGCACATTCGTAAGCACTACCACGCCCTGGTATCTGGCGATTGGCCGGCAGGGGTGGGCAAAGTGGCTCAACCGTTGCTGCGTTATGAGATGCCTAACGGCGAACGCCGGGTAAAAGTGGACAGTTCCGGCAAAGAATCGCTGACGTTGTTTCGCTGCATCGAGCGCTATCCCGGTTACAGCCTGGTGGAGGCGTCACCGGTCACCGGCCGTACTCATCAGATTCGCGTGCACGCCGCCTTTGCCGGCCACCCTATTGCCGGTGACGACAAATATATGGACGATGCCAGTCTGAAGGCGTTCCGCGCATTGGGGGGCTCGCGCCTGATGCTGCACGCACGGGCGTTGGAGTTGAGCTTGCCGCCCGACAGCGACGGCCAAAGCCCTGCGCTGAAGTTGGAAGCACCTTATGACAACGCCTTCGCGGCGGCCTTACAGAAACTTGCAGCCCGCACAGGACGCAATTCATGAACGTAAAAGTGGTTATTTTCGATTGGGACGGTACCTTGGTGGATTCGGTAGAGCACATTGCCGAGAGTCTGCACCTGGCCTCGACCGCCCTGGGTTTCCCAGCGCTTCCGCGCGAGGCTTACCGGGATATTATCGGGCTGGGCATTGAAGAGGCACTGCAGAAGTTATACCCCGGCATTAGCGCTGCATGCATCGCTGGTATGCGGGAGAGCTATCGTGAGTATTTTTTCAAAAAAACGACAACCCCGCAAAATGTGTTTGCCGGTATTGCCGATACCCTGACGGATTTGCGCGGCGCCGGGCGTCACTGTGCCGTAGCCACCGGTAAAAATCGGAGCGGGCTGGATTTCGCGCTTAGCTCCAGCGGTTTGGGCCCGCATTTCGGGATCACCCAGTGCGCCGATGAAACCCGCTCAAAACCAGATCCGGCGATGTTGGCGCGGATTTTGGAGTTTTACGGTATCAAGCCTGAACAGGCGGTGATGATTGGCGATACCCGCTACGATCTGGACATGGCGCAACGCATTGGCATGCCATCCATCGGCGTGGAGTGGGGGGTGCACAAGCGTGACGTGCTGGGCCAGTATGCGCCTCACGCCATTGTTGAAACGGTCACAGAATTGCGTCAGGTTTTGGGTTTGTAAGAATAAGGCAGTCACCATAGAGGATGTGAAATGAGCGAATGGGATTCAGGTAAAAATGACGGCAAGCCAGGCTGGAATGATCAGCCAGCGGCAGTAGCCGGCGCAAGCGAAGGAAAACAGAGCCGCCAGGACCGCAAGCTGATTGAAAAGCTGGTCATGTCGATGCAGGTGGAGCAGCGCCGAAGCCGGCGTTGGGGCATCTTTTTCAAGTTTCTGACGTTTGCGTATCTGTTCGGGATCGTGTTGCTGTTCAAGTTTCCGCTGGGGCAGGGGCTCGAAAGTGCGACCGGTGGCATGCACACCGCGGTGGTAGGCGTCGATGGCCCCATTGCCGCCGATGAGTTGGCCAGCGCCGATAATATTATCAATTCGTTGCGTACGGCGTTTGAAGAGCCCGACGCCGCTGCGGTGATTTTGCGCATCAACAGCCCGGGTGGCAGCCCGGTGCAGTCCGGTTACGTGTACGATGAAATCAAGCGTCTGCGGGCTGAATATCCCGACAAGAAAGTGTACGCGGTGATTTCTGACGTTGGCGCCTCGGGTGCGTACTACATTGCGTCTGCGGCCGATGAAATATACGCCAATCGCGCCAGTCTGGTAGGTTCCATTGGTGTGGTAGCAGGCGGGTTTGGTTTTACCGAAGTGATGGAAAAAGTGGGGGTAGAGCGCAGGCTGTACACCGCCGGCGATAGTAAGGGTTTTCTAGACCCGTTCTCTGCCGAGAAACCAGACGAAGTGGCGTTCTGGCAAAGCGTTCTGGAGAACACGCACGGGCAGTTTATTGCGGCCGTGCAGCAAGGCCGGGGTGACCGCCTGGCAGACGACCCAAGAGTCTTCAGCGGCCTGATCTGGAGTGGCGAACAGGCGCTGGAACTTGGGTTGATTGATGGACTTGGCAGTACCTCCTATGTGGCACGGCAGATTGTCGGCCATGAAAATCTGGTTGATTACAGTAGCGCGCGCTCGCCGCTTCGGAATCTGGTGGATCAGCTTGGCGTTTCGGTGGGCCATGGTGTGGCGCAATACGTCAGCGAGCAGCGCCTGGAATTGCGGTAAAGAGCTGCGTTAACCAGAGTTGAGTTAAAAGGCTACGTTAATACGTTGGCGCTTACGCGCTAGCAGCGGGCGTTTTGCAGCAGCGGGTTGCAGTGCCAGTTAATGAGCATTCGGTTGAGAGCAATCAGGGGCAGACCAATAAGCGCGTTCGGGTCTTGGCCCTGCAGGCTGTCGAACAAAGTGATTCCGAGGCCTTCCATCATAAAGGCGCCAGCGCACTGGTAGGGTTGCTCGCGCTGCAAATAGGCTTCTATTTCCGCCAGGCTCAGGGAGCGGAACTGCACGTTGAATGGCTCACAATGCTGCTGGCTGGCACCGTTAGAACTGTCTAATAAATACAGGCTGGTATAAAAGGACACCTGTTGCCCACTGCTGCGGGTGAGCTGGCTCACGGCATTGCTGTGTGTTCCGGGTTTGTCGAGAGGTTCGCCATTGGCCAGGCAGGCGACCTGGTCCGAGCCGATAATCCAGTGGTGCGGGTATTGTTCAGTCAGGGCCTCGGCTTTTTGCCGGGCCAGGCGCAACGCCAGTTCTTGCGGTGCTTCGCCGCTGGCCGGGCTTTCATCAATGTTTGGGCTGGCACAGTCGAAATTCAGGCCCAGGCGCTGAAGCAGCTCCCGCCGCCAAGGTGAAGATGACGCCAGCACCAGGGTGGGCCCAGCGTCATTGTCGGTTTGCTTGGCGTGGTCGCTGCGGGGCAAAGATGCGTTTACCATGGTGTATCCTTGTTAGGCTATCTGTAAAACTCGGCCAAAAGCCGACGAAGTCTTTGACACGGGGCCATGTCGCCCCTAGAATTGCGCGCCTATGTCAAATGCGATAAATCCCAAGCTACCCAAATCCGTCGATCCATACAAGTTGGCGGAACAGCATACGGTTCTGGAAGGCGAAGTGCCTACTGGGGCTTTACTGCGTTTCCGCGAGGCCGTTATGGGCCTGGATGACAACGCCGTTTGCAGCGTTCGTCTGTCCTTTCGGATGGATCCTGAACGTCGCCGTGTCGTAAGTGGAGAGCTGGCGGCTCCGGTACAGCTGCAGTGTCAGCGTTGCATGGGGCCAATGCAGGTAAC
>Ga0314777_100343_pt1 | contig 8408 bp, 8 predicted proteins | sample MetaTCB42018_FD_205648 | JGI IMG/M metagenome (GOLD analysis project Ga0314777, IMG submission 205648) | Metatranscriptome of cryopeg brine viral communities from Beaufort Sea near Barrow, Alaska, United States - CB4 2018 (Metagenome... | ecosystem: Environmental > Aquatic > Marine > Coastal...
GCCAGCTGGATCAGTTGATTCAACTACCCACTTTATAAGCGAGGTTGGAAACGTTTCTTGAAACTCACCCATTGCCAATACCTTGCTAAGCCGCTTAATCGCATCGCAAGGCTTTCCACATTGAGTAAAGTACATTTAACCTTGTGTTTCGGGTTACTGTTGCTGCAACCTTTGGCGGATGCATTATCGATGTCGATGGGGAGTGTCATCAATATCAACAATTTTTTTGCCCTTGCCGACACCTTATGGGCTGACATTATCGGCGCGAGCATACTGAGCCTGTTAATATTAAATCCAATCGTGCTCAAGCAATTTTGGCGTTTATTTAATCTCAATTCTACATTTGGTATTCAGCTAGCACTGAGCGACGCGTTAAATGCCTTCTTTGTTATTCCCTCTAAATCCCTTGAATACGTGGCACACGGTTGCCGCGCTCCACCTCTACCCGCTTATGTTTTTCATTCAACATATTGAGTCATTTGTGAAAAAGCATTGCCTTAAGGTGCACGCCAAAATCACTGATAGCTGATTTGGGCCAGGTCCTTTGGTGTAGTTATTTACGTTTGATGATGATTCTGCAACTGCCGATCTCCCCATTGGCTGAGTGGTAAGTTTTTTAGGTGAGAGGAATCTTCCTTTGTTAATTAGAAAGATAAGTAAACCAACACTGGCAGTATTAGCATTTATGCTAGCCGGTTGTGAAGGCGGCGTACTGGACCCCAAAGGTCAAGTTGGCATGGATGAGAAACATCTCATTATTGTGGCAACCTTGCTGATGCTGATTGTGGTGATCCCGGTGATTTTCATGACGCTGTTCTTCGCATGGAAATACCGCGACGGTCGCGACCAAGAGGTCTATGCGCCAAAATGGGCACACTCAAACACCATTGAAATCGTGGTGTGGGTTATCCCAATCGTTATCGTGACCATTCTGAGTGTTATTACGTGGAATTCGACTCACGATTTAGACCCTTATAAGCCCCTCGATCATCCCGCGAAGCCGGTGACGGTTGAAGTGGTATCACTGGATTGGAAGTGGTTGTTTATCTATCCGGAATACGGGGTCGCATCAGTCAATGAATTGGCTTTTCCTGCCAATGTACCCGTGAATTTTAAAATCACTTCAGACACGGCAATGAACTCTTTTTTCATTCCACAATTGGGCAGTCAAATCTACTCCATGGCAGGTATGGCAACTCAGTTGCACCTGATTGCCAATGAACCAGGCTCTTATCAAGGTATTTCAGCCAATTACAGCGGTGCTGGCTTTTCGGGGATGAAATTTACTGCGATTGCGACGCCAACTGCGGGTGGTTTCGATGCCTGGGTCGCTAAATTGAAGCAACAAGGTAACACCTTGGATGTTGAGCAATATAAGCAACTGGCACAAAAGAGCAAAAATAATCCTGTTCAATATTTTGGGTCAGTGCAAAAAGGCATGTTTAACCACATTGTTATGCAATACATGCATCCAGACTCAAATATGAAACCGATGGACAATATGGAAGACCAGTCAGGAATGCACAATATAAAAAACATGGAACCCATGACTGACATGAACGCTGGACCAGCTTCTGAACATTCATCCTCGACACACTCAACCACAGAGCATTCATCAACTGCATCTGCGGAGGCGGAGTAATCATGCCATTCCTTGGAAAATTAACACTCGAGTCAATTCCGTATCACGAACCCATTGTTATGGTGACCCTCGCAGTTGTCGCCGTAATTGGCTTCATTATTGCGGCCTTAATCACTAAATATCAAAAATGGGGCGTGCTATGGCACGACTGGATAACCTCGGTTGACCACAAAAAACTCGGTATCATGTATATCGTGTTAGCGATGGTGATGCTTATTCGTGGTTTTTCTGATGCCATTATGATGCGAACCCAACAAGCTCTTGCCACTAATGGCGCTGCGGGTTATTTACCACCAGAACATTATGACCAAATCTTCACCGCCCATGGCGTGATTATGATTATCTTTATGGCGATGCCATTTATGATTGGTTTAATGAACTTGGTTGTGCCGCTGCAGATTGGTGCGCGCGATGTGGCATTTCCGTTCATAAACAACTTAAGTTTTTGGCTAACCGCATCAGGGGCGATATTACTTAATATCTCCCTTGGATTAGGTGAGTTTGCCAAAACGGGTTGGGTCGCTTATCCACCATTGTCAGAGCTGGCATACAGTCCGGGGGTGGGGGTTGATTATTATATCTGGGCCTTGCAGATCTCCGGGATCGGCACCACCTTAACCGGGGTGAACTTTATCGCCACCGTGCTCAAAATGCGTACGCCTGGTATGAAGCTGATGCAGATGCCCATTTTTACTTGGACCTGTACTTGGGCCAATATTTTAATCGTCGCATCATTCCCGATTTTAACGGCTTTGTTAGGTATGTTGACCTTAGACCGTTATTTAGATTTCCACTTCTTTACCAATGATGGTGGCGGTAACGCCATGATGTACATCAACCTGTTTTGGGCTTGGGGTCATCCTGAAGTCTACATTCTGGTATTACCGGCTTTCGGTATTTTCTCTGAAGTGATTTCAACCTTCACCTCCAAGCGCTTATTTGGCTACACTTCCATGGTGTGGGCAAGCGGCGCCATTTCTATCCTTGGCTTTGTCGTATGGTTACATCATTTCTTTACTATGGGATCGAGCGCCAACGTTAACGCCTTCTTTGGGATGATGACCATGGTGATTGCGGTGCCGACGGGGGTAAAACTGTTTAACTGGTTATTTACCATTTACCGCGGCCGTTTACGGTTCACTGTGCCGGTATTGTGGACCTTAGGCTTTATGGTGACGTTTACCATCGGCGGCATGACCGGGGTACTATTAGCGGTACCTGGCGCAGACTATGTCTTGCACAACAGCTTGTTCTTAATCGCTCATTTCCATAACACCATTATTGGTGGGGCAGTATTTGGTTACATGGCCGGTTTTGCATTCTGGTTCCCTAAAGTCATGGGCTTCCACCTTAATGAGCGTTTAGGTAGAGCGTCATTTTGGTGCTGGCAGATTGGTTTCTATTTAGCCTTTATGCCCTTGTATGTGCTTGGCTTTATGGGCATGACACGACGTCTAAATCACACAGATAACCCAGCATGGAACTTCTGGATTTACTTTGCTGTTGTGGGTGCGTTTGTCATCCTCGCCGGCATCATTTTGCAATTTGTACAATTGTATGTGAGTTTCCGTGATCGTGAGCAAAACTTAGATACCACCGGCGATCCATGGAATGGCCATACTTTAGAGTGGTCCACATCATCACCACCACAGCCTTACAACTTTGCCAAGTTACCTCATGTAACCGACATAGATGCATTCACCGACATGAAAGAAAAAGGTGAGGCGTATCAACGTCAAAAAACATATCAACCTATCCATATGCCGAAAAATACCGCCAGTGGTATCTTCATCTCCGTCGCCGTTGGCGTGATGGGATTTGGCGCAATTTGGCATATTTGGTGGTTAGCCATTATCGGATTAGCAGGCACATTTGTGCTGTTCTTGATGCGGGCTTATGACAATGACGTTGACTATTATGTGCAACCAGATGAAGTGGCGCGGATTGAAAATGCCCACTTAGATAATGTGGCAAGGGGCTGATATGAGTATTGCTATCCAAGCAGATTTACACGTCGCTCAAACTGCTGAGCACAGTGATCAACAAGACCATGATCAACATCATGACAAAGGCGGTAACACCTTATTCGGTTTTTGGATTTATCTAATGACTGACTGTATTTTGTTCGCCTCAGTGTTTGCCACTTATGCCGTACTGTTCATGAACACCGATGGTGGGGTGTCGGGTAAAGATATTTTCGAATTAGACTTCGTGCTTATCGAAACCGCCGCCTTATTGATTAGTAGTATTACCTATGGCTTTGCCATGATTTGCGCTAAACACCAAAAGAAAGCCGCCACCTTAGCCTGGCTGTTAGTCACGTTTGCGTTAGGTTGCATGTTTATTGCCATGGAAGTGTACGAGTTCAATCACCTGATCGAACACGGCAATGGCCCACAACGAAGCGCCTTTTTATCGGCATTTTTTGCCTTAGTCGGCCTGCATGGTTTGCATGTCACGGCGGGATTAATATGGATGCTGATCATGATGGTCGAAGTGCTAAAAACCGGTTTGGGCGATCGCAGTACGACCCGCCTAAGCTGCTTAAGCTTATTTTGGCACTTTTTAGACATCGTTTGGGTGTGTGTGTTTAGCGTTGTTTATTTATTAGGAGTCTTGTGATGAGCAATGCACATTCAAGCCACGGCGAGGGTGATTTTGCCGCTAGCGTTAAGTCTTATTTAGTCGGCTTTGTGTTATCGGTGATCTTAACCGCTATTCCATTTTGGGCGGTAATGAGCCAGCACTTTGAGCATGCAACCACCCTGTGGATTGTGGTTGCGCTGGCCATAGTGCAAATCGTGGTGCATTTAAAATACTTCCTCCATTTAGATTTTTCTAAAGAAGGTAAGCTCAATACATTTTCATTTTTATTCACGGCGTTGATTATTGTCATGGTAGTGGGTTTGTCGGTGTGGATTATCTACGCAGCCAATGCGTTGATGATGTAACCACAGCAATGTAACCACAATATGTCATTAGACCGCCATCATGAATAATTAAGGGCCATTTATGTCAGCACAATTAATCTCTCGCTTGCGAGGATATGTTCAGGTCACTAAGCCTGGCATCATCATGGGCAATTTAATTTCTGTCGCAGGCGGGTTTTTACTCGCCGCTCAAGGTCATGTTGATGTGACCTTGATGTTTACCACCATGATAGGCTTGTCTTTAGTGGTGGCGTCGGGTTGCGCCATCAATAACTGCATTGATCGCGACATTGACGCAAAAATGCAGCGCACTCGCAACCGGGTCACAGTGACCGGTGAAATATCGGTGCAAGCAGTAATGAGCTTTGGTATTGGACTAGGGATCATCGGCTTTGCCATGCTGGCAATATTCACGAACAGCCTGGCGGTGTTATTTGCCGCCATAGGTTATGTGGTTTATGTCGGTGTCTACAGCCTATACATGAAACGTAACTCAGTTTACGGCACCTTAGTGGGCAGTTTTTCCGGTGCAGTGCCACCGGTTGTCGGTTACTGTGCTGTGACGGGGCAAATGGACATGGGCGCAGTTATTTTGCTGCTGATGTTTAGCTTATGGCAGATGCCACATTCCTATGCGATTGCGATTTTTCGCTTTGACGACTACGCTGCGGCAAACATTCCTGTGTTACCCGTAGCTGAAGGTATGGCCAAAGCAAAATTACATATTGTGCTCTATATTGCCGTATTTGCCTTAGTGAGCGCCCTATTACCACTGGCTGGTTACACGGGTATCGCCTTTATGATGGTCACTTTTGCCACCAGTTTATGGTGGTTAGCGATGGCGCTAAAAGGTTATCGTCGCGACATTAATCTGCAGTCTTGGGCTAGGCAAGTGTTTGGCTTTTCCATTGTGACTATCACGGCATTAAGCGTGACCATGGCATTGGATTTTCAAGTGATGGCATAAGCCCGGATCGGTAGCTATTATCAACCAAGCCCATTGACGCTCAGTCAATGGGCTTTTTTATCGCGCACGAGTTATAATCGGTTTTTTACTAAGATCAAGCTTCACCTAAGGTTTGATGGACAAGCTAAGCCGCGATAAGGCCATATGATTGACCCACTATGATGCTGGGTGTCGCGTGCAAGTCATCTGGCTCTCGGCGCCTCTTTTTCAACGGCTGCTGAGCCAAATTACGATCCATTACGGCGTTGTTAACGCTGCGGCACCTAAGCGCTAGACGCCCACCAGCTTGCACCCGCTGGTTAGTCCCTTTGGAGAGTCCCGCGAGAGTAATCGCCCCTATTCACGGCGACAGCAAGTTCACTGCCATGGAGCCAAGGCGTTAGTATCAAGCTGAGTTAACTGGCTATTTCACAGCCCTGCACACCAGCAATGATCGCCGTTGTTTGACCTCGATAACGATGATGGCACGGAACATCTACAACGATGTCGAAATTAAACAAGCTGTTACAGCTATTTCGTTACAATTTCTGCCATAATCAGCTATTCAAATTCAAGCGATTACACTTCATACTGAGTCATTGCTGCTATCAATTTAGTGTTAAAAGGATATTTCATGGGACAAGAAACCTCGAAGATTCTCGTTGTCGATGATGACATGAGATTGCGTTCATTATTAGAACGTTACTTGATTGAGCAAGGCTTCCAAGTGCGCACTGCCGCTAACTCAGAACAAATGGATCGATTACTGGAACGCGAAAACTTTCATTTGTTAGTCCTCGATCTAATGCTTCCCGGTGAAGATGGTTTGTCTATTTGCCGCCGTTTACGCCAGCAACAAAACCCCATCCCAATTGTGATGCTCACCGCCAAAGGCGATGAAGTAGACCGTATTATCGGTCTAGAATTAGGTGCAGACGATTATTTGCCAAAACCCTTTAACCCACGCGAATTACTGGCACGTATTAACGCTGTGATGCGTCGCCAAATTGCTGAAGTGCCAGGGGCGCCAGCGCAGCAAGAAACTGTGATTGCCTTTGGTGAGTTTTCACTTAATTTGGCCACCCGTGAAATGTTTCATGGTGATGAGAGCATTGCCCTCACCAGCGGTGAATTTGCGGTACTTAAAGTGTTGGTAAACCATCCTCGAGAACCGCTGTCGCGGGATAAATTAATGAACCTTGCCCGCGGTCGTGATTATTCAGCCCTTGAGCGTTCGATTGATGTACAAGTATCACGCTTACGCCGGTTAATTGAAAAAGATGCCACCAACCCACGTTATATTCAAACAGTCTGGGGCCTAGGTTATGTGTTTGTACCCGATGGAACGACGCGAAAGTAATTGATGAAACTCAAACTGAAATGGTGGCAACGCTTCTTGCCCAGAAGCGCCTTTAGTCAAACTGTGTTGTTGATCGGCAGCTTACTGCTGATCAATCAATTAGTGTCATATTGGTCCGTCACCGTTTACTTTATCAAGCCCAGCTACGAGCAAATAAACCAGCTCATTGCCCGTCAAATCAATATTTTATTTGTTGATGGGGTCGACGTAGGCCGTGAGCACCTCACCATAGTCGATGCGTTAAATGCTAAAGTGCGTGACGAAGGCATGACGGTTTATAATCAACAACAAGCCCAAGAAGCCGGACTGAGCCAAGCCACTTATTACAGTTTTTTGTCCGAACAAATGTCGGTATACCTTGATGGCGAAGCCGAAGTGCGCTTTTCGCAAGGTGATAAACTCGATGTGTGGATCCGCCCACCACAAGCCCCATCGCTATGGATTAAAGTGCCGCTCACAGGCATGAATGAATCCGATCTGTCGCCACTGACATTATATTTATTGGTGATCGGGGCCCTCAGTGTCGCCGGTGGCTGGCTATTTGCTCGTCGGCAGAATAGGCCATTAAAACGGCTGCAAAAAGCGGCCGTCACTGTGTCTAAAGGCGATTTTCCTCCTACATTGCCATTAATCGGTTCAACCGAAATTGTTGAAGTGACTCATGCTTTTAACCAAATGGCTAACAGCATGAAACAGCTTGAACACGATCGCGCCTTACTCATGGCAGGCATTTCCCATGACTTGCGCACGCCTCTGACTCGTATCCGCTTAGCCTCAGAAATGATGGTCGAAGACGACCAATATTTAAAAGAAGGTATTGTCACCGATATTGAAGACATGGATGCCATTATTAACCAATTTATTGCCTACATACGTAACGACCAAGAGGGTGTGCGCGAACCGGATCAGATTAACCGTTTGATCCAAGAGATAAACCAGCAAGAGTCTCACCGCGAAGGCACGATTGAATTGTCACTGGCAGCGTGCCCAGAAATTGCCATCAATAAAGTGGCCATCAAGAGGGTGTTAAGCAATTTGGTCGAAAATGCCTTTCGCTATGGTAATGGCTGGATAAAAATCAGCTCATACAAGCAAGGCCATTATGTGTGCTTTAGTGTCGAAGATAACGGTCCCGGCATTGATGAAGCTAACATTGAAAAACTTTTTCAGCCCTTCACCCAAGGCGACACCGCTCGGGGTAGCATCGGCTCAGGCTTAGGATTAGCCATCATTAAACGCATTGTTAACCGCCATCATGGCAAGATTAAATTATCCAATCGGCCCCAAGGCGGCTTAAACGCCCAAGTGTGCTTGCCATTAGCCGATAGCCAATAACCACAGCCATTAATGTTGATCCAAGTTAATCATCACCCTCGTTAATCGTCACACCCTAAGCCTCTCGCCAGCCAATCACCACCACAGTGCGACGGTTCATGACCGCAGTTGAAGACTCGACTAACTGTCACATAAGTGCCATAAAATACCCATAATGACCTTTCAGTGAAGTCGCTTAACCATGAAAATATCGAC
>Ga0314777_100344_pt1 | contig 8399 bp, 7 predicted proteins | sample MetaTCB42018_FD_205648 | JGI IMG/M metagenome (GOLD analysis project Ga0314777, IMG submission 205648) | Metatranscriptome of cryopeg brine viral communities from Beaufort Sea near Barrow, Alaska, United States - CB4 2018 (Metagenome... | ecosystem: Environmental > Aquatic > Marine > Coastal...
GCTGCGGCAAAAGCACCTGTTTTTGCCATAGCTTTTTCAATTCAGTCATCATTTCAGGAGCATAAACTATGCGCATCATTATGTTGGGCGCCCCGGGCGCCGGTAAGGGTACACAGGCTCAGTTCATAACAGAGCGGTTCGATATTCCTCAGATCTCCACCGGCGACATGTTGCGCGCCGCGGTCAAGGCCGAGTCGGATCTGGGCAGTAGGGTCAAAGAAGTAATGGCCTCGGGTGGCTTGGTGTCAGATGACATCATCATTGCTTTGATTGATGAGCGTATCCAGAAAGCGGATTGCAAAAATGGCTTTTTGCTCGACGGCTTTCCGCGCACTATTCCTCAGGCTGAAGCGCTGAATAATCAGGGTATTGCCATAGATTATGTGGTTGAAATTACCGTTGCCGATGAAGAAATTGTTAACCGCCTGTCAGGCCGGCGCGTGCACGAAGGCAGTGGCCGCATCTATCACATCAAGTACGATGCACCAAAAGTGGAAGGCAAAGACAACGAAACCGGCGAAGCGTTGATTCAGCGCGAAGACGATACTGAAGAAACCGTGCGCAAACGCCTCGGTATCTACCACCAGCAGACCGCTCCGCTTATCGGTTACTACAAGGATTGGGCTGCCAAAAATGCAGACAGCGCGCCACGTTATGTTCAAGTTGAAGGCATTGGCAGTCTGGACGATATTCGCGCCCAGATCAGCGCCAAGCTGAAGTAAGCTAATGAAATTACTGGCACTGGACACCTCGGCTGCAGGCTGCTCGGCGGCTCTCTGGCTGGGCAGTGCAGAAGCGGGTTTGGCCTATGAGCGTTTTGAAATTGCGCCACGGGGCCATACCCGCTTGCTGATGCCTATGGTTCGCAGCTTGTTGCAGGAACACGGGCTGGAGCCTGCTGATCTTGATGCCGTTGCTTTCGCCTGCGGGCCGGGGTCGTTTACCGGGTTGCGTATTGCCACCGGCGTGGTGCAAGGCCTGGCCTGGGGGCTGAATATACCGGTCATACCGGTTTCATCGCTGGCGGCCGTGGCCTTGGATGCCTTGACCCAGGCTGGCGCCACTCAAGGCCAGCGCGTGGCGGTGGCCTTTGATGCACGTATGGGCGAGGTATATTGGGGCTGTTATCAGCTGCTTGATAGCGCACCGGTACTGCTCGGAAAAGAGCGTGTGTGCGCCCCATCTGCGTTGGCAATGCCGGCAGCAGAAAGCTCTGCCGGCGACGTTGAAGGTGCTCATGCCAGAGCCGACAACGCCGATTGGCTTGGTGCGGGTTCCGGCTGGGCTTTGAGTGAACAGATGCCCGAAGCTGTGACCTCTGCGTTGGTGGCCTTGCCCAGCATTGATTTGGTGCCAAGAGCTGCGTGCGTTGCCCGCCTGGCCGCCAAACAGTTTGCCGCGGGTGCCGGTGTGTCGGCACAGCAGGCTCAGCCTGTGTACCTGCGCGACGAAGTAACGTGGCAAAAACTGCCCGGTCGCGAGTAATGCAGGTTTCTCTAGCTGCAAATCTGGCTGTAAATCTGGCCGTAGCCTGCTCGGCACTAGGCGATAAGCACCGTGCGCAGGAATTGGCGACAGAGCTCGGCGTGTCGCTGGTAGCCGCTACAGATCCGCGCCGCGTAACAAGCGTTCCTTTGCTGGTGACCCTGGATGAGCAAGGGCTAGCTTTGCAGTTGACGGGTAAGGGCGCACCGGGGCCCGTTCGGGTCGAATTCGTCAGCGGCAAAATGGGTTTTCGTCGCGAACACGGCGGTGGCACCGGGCAACTGGTGGCGCGTGCTGTGGGTCTGCATAAAACCCGCACTCCTTTGCACGTGTTGGATGCCACTGCAGGTCTGGGCCAAGACGCGTTTATTCTGGCGGGCCTGGGCTGCCGGTTGACTCTGTTTGAACGCCACCCCGTCATTCACGCTTTGCTGCAAGACGGCTTGGTCCGCGCGGCACTCAACGTTGAGTGCGCGCCGGTGGTTGCGCGCATGGACCTGCGCGCCGGCAGCAGTCTCGATTTTCTAAGCCAGGCCGAATCCGCCGAGCCGGAACACGCGTTGGCAGACGTTATTTATCTGGACCCAATGTTTCCCCACCAGGATAAAACCGCTCTGGTGAAAAAAGAAATGCAGGTGTTCCGCCATCTGGTGGGGCAGGATGACGACACGCCACAGTTGCTTCAGTTGGCGCTAAACGCCGCGCGTTACCGTGTGGTGGTCAAACGCCCGCGCAAAGCTCCGGCAATAGAGGGCGCCACACCCACCACACGGGTAGAGGGTAAGAGCAGTCGCTACGATATCTACAGCTTGCGAGCTTTACCTTGAATCTGTGCTTTTAAATCCCCATGCGGGTAACATTTTCAATGGCCAGCTGTTTTTCTACGCTGAGCACCAGTCGGGCATCTTTGGCGACCTCGTCCAGACTGTCGTCGTAATAAATCACCCCGTGTTCGTCGGTGTTAATCACGTCGTTACTCTGTAATGCGCTGATAAAGTGACGAAACAGGTTCTTGTCAAAAAACTCTGGCGCATTCAGACCAAACAGAATGGACATGCGCTCGGCTAGAAGAGTGCTTTGCTCCTCCAGCGCCTCTGTGGTGATTTTACCTGAGCCGTAGCGGCGTAATATGCCCACCACAATGTGATAGCGCTCCAGCGTCTGGATGATAAACCGCGACAGTAAGCGGAGCCGTACCGTGGCATCAGTGCCGTCAACCGGTCGTGCAATCCGCCCGTCTTCTTGTTTTAGCAACAGTCCTTGGGCGATCAGAACGTCCAGCCAGCGGTTAATGATATGGGTGACCTGCTCAACGCCTTGGTATTTCAGGAACAGCTCGTTCTGCAAATAGGGATAGGCGATGCTGGCCAGAGACACGATGTTTTCCCGCGTCAGTGAATGGCGGTTTTCGAACAGGCAGGCAATCAGTGAGGGCAGGGCAAACAGATGCTGAATGTTGTTGCGATAATAGGTCATCAGGATCGCGTTGCTGCCTTGCAGAACGATAATATCCCCCAGCTTTTGCGGCTGACGGCCCACCAGTCCCATGGCTTCGGAATACGCCAGCCAGTCGCTGCCGCTGCCTTCGGGCAGGGTGACCGTGTCGGCATAGGGGCAGGCTCGCAGAAGGTCTGCGCACTGGTCCATCAACCGAATCAGTTGGGTTTCACCCATAGCAGGGCGCTCGTTTCCCAGCAGCACCGTCGCGGTCATGCCAATGGGATTAACTGCGACCGCCGCATTGATGTTCTGCGCGACTCGCGCAGACAAAGCGCTGACGGTCTGGTTCAGCCAGGGTGGCCGGTACTCATCGCCATAGGACAGTTCGCGCCAGTCGCTTTGAGTGTGGTCCAGCACCTCGGCCAAGGGGATGGCATCGCCGAAATTGAGGGCAACCCGGCCGAAGGACTTGTTGAGTTTGCGTACGGTTTTGGCCAGGCCAAACACGCTCTCTTTCGGTTTTTTTTTTTGCCCCGTAGTTCGCCCAGATAGGAACGGCCTTCCATCACTTTTTCATAGCCCACGTAAACCGGTACAAACACGATAGGCTTCTGGTGATTGCGCAAAAAGCTACGCACCGTCATCGCCAGCATACCGGGCCGTGGCTGCAGCATTCGGCCGGTGCGGCTGCGGCCGCCCTCAACGAAGTATTCCAAGGAGTAGCCGCGGGTTAGCATCACGTGCATGTATTCGTTGAACACGGTGGCGTACAACGGGTTGTCGCGGAAGCTGCGGCGCATAAAAAAGGCGCCGCCGCGGCGCAATATGGGGCCTACTAGCGGCATGTTTAAGTTGATACCCGCCGCTATGTGCGGTGGTACCAGGCCGTTCTGGTAAAGCACATATGACAGCAGCAGGTAGTCAATGTGGGAGCGGTGGCAGGGTACGTAGATAACCGCGTTGTCGCGGGCAACGTCTTTGACTACTTGAATATTATTCACCGAAACGCCGTTATAAATGCGATTCCACAGCCAGGTTAGCAATACGTCCATAACGCGGACGGTCGCTACCGACATGTTGGCGGCGATTTCGTCAGCGTATTTGTAGGCTTTAAGCTGCACTTTGTCTTCGGCCATGTTTTGCTGCGCGGCCATGTCACGGACGGCCTGCTTTACGGCCGGTGTGCGCAACAGATCTTCGACCAGCGTGCGGCGGTGCGACAGGTCTGGTCCCAATACGGCCTGGCGAACCCGCCGAAAGTGAGTGCGAAGAAGCCGCGCCAGCTTGCGACTGGCCAGTTCTTCGCTGTTGCGATATTCCTCCAGCAGCGGCTGCAGGCGCAGCGCTTTGTCGAACTGCACGTAAGTGTTGCGACCGTTCACCAGAATGATCAAAAACTTTTGCAAGCGGCCTGCCACCGACCAAGTGTCTGATAAAAATAGTTTAAATAGCGACTTTTCTTTGTCGGGCGAGCGCCCCCAGAACAGCGATACCGGAACAATATGCCAATCCTGATCGAGGTTTTTGATAGCGTGCCGAACCACCGCCCTGAAATTGTCAGTGGCTACCGGCGTTTGGCGCCCGCCCCGAAGAAGCCTGCCCACGCGGTGGTACAGAAAAACAAACCAGGGTACGGCAGCAGGCTTCGGCGCTTTCTTGCGAGTACCGTGAGGCAAGCCTGCGCGCAGAACTTCTTGCTCTAACACCAGGCGGCTGGACAGCGAGCTGTACTGCAACACGTAACACACTGGCTGCTGCGGGGTCAGGCCTAGAGCTTCCGGCGTGGCACCGGTAACCTGGGTGCGCACCCAAAGAAACAGGATTTTCCGAAAAATGGCGAGAATCAGGCGGCGAATGCCCTGGAAAAATGCCATAGGGGGTGTTGCTCCGTAGAAATTCAGCTGTCGAGTTTACCGGCTCGGCGCGCGGGGTCAAAGCGGCCCGTCATTCTGTGCTGACGGTGCGGGCGCTGTCTGTGCTTTGGCCGCAGGCGCTATGATACATTAAAGTTAACAACTTCAGAGCCGGCGCGAGCATCACGCATCGGTGCTATATCAGGATCGGGTTTCAGTCATGTCTCAGAAAAATGTTCCAGCCTATCAACGTACCTGCGAGCAAAGCGGTCGCGAGCTTGAAGCAAACTGGGTTGCCGGTTGGGATCCACAGCCGTTGCAAACTGGTGACTGGGTGTTGCGAGTAAGCGGCGATATGGTGCTGAAGCCCGCCAATGGGTGGTTGCAGGCGGTGGCCGCCGATGAGGTCGCTTCGCTGTCCGCCAGTGCGGTTTCGTTGGGTCAGTTCCAGGGCCAGCCGCTGTTCGTGGTCAATCAGACAGACGGCGCCCTGGCGGGCCTGGAGCCCTTGTTGTTGCGCGACGTAATTTTGCACACCGATGACGCCCCGGTAGCGCTGGTCAGCATCGCGGTGCAGCTAGCGCATTGGTGGCGCGATCACCGGTTCTGCGGACGCTGTGGCACGGCCACCGTCATTCACGCCCGCGAGCGCGCATGCTGGTGCCAAAGGTGTGAAATACCCTGGTATCCGCGGGTTGCTCCCTGCGTGATTGTGGTTATCCGCCGCGGCGAGCGCATGCTGCTGGCACGTTCGTCCCGCACGCGCAGGCCCATGTACAGCCTGATTGCGGGCTTCGTTGAGCCCGGCGAAAGCCTGGAGCAAGCGGTGGCCCGCGAGGTCAAGGAAGAGACCGGTTTGCAGGTGTCCAATATACGCTATCGATTGTCACAGCCCTGGCCGTTTCCCCATCAACTGATGGCCGGTTTTTTTGCTGACTATGAAAGTGGCGAACTGGTTTTGCAGCAGGATGAGCTGGCAGACGCAGGCTGGTTTGTGCCAAATCACACGCCACCCATACCGCCATTAACCACCATTTCCGGACAGCTGATTCATGATATGTCTGAGGAAATTCTGGCGGACATTGCGGGCAGGGCGAATCGGTGAACGAAGCGTCGCCCCCCAGTGTACTGGTGTTTGATTCTGGTGTAGGCGGGCTCAGCGTTGCGGCCAGCATTCGACGCCTGTGCCCGCAATTGCCTCTGGTGTATCTGGCGGACAACGCAGGGTTTCCCTATGGCGACAAACCCGAAGCGGAGGTCATAAGGCGCACCTGCAATCTGGTAACCAGCGCCCTGTCGCAGTTTGATTGCCAGATTGTGGTTATAGCCTGCAATACTGCCAGCACAGTGGCATTGCCCGCGTTGCGCCAATCTGTATCGCAGGCAGTTGTGGGTGTGGTGCCAGCCATCAAACCAGCGGTGGCGATCAGTGTCAATCGTCGTATCGGGATACTGGCTACGCCGGCCACTGTGGCAAGGCCGTATCTGGACCAGCTGATCGCGGATTACGCAGCTGACTGCCAAGTGTGTCGTATTGGGCACCCAAATCTGGTGCATTGGGCGGAAGGGCTGGCGCGGGGCGAGCCCTTGCCGCACGCAGAGCTGGCTGAGGTTCTGGCTCCGTTTGAGCTCGCAGGGGTAGACACGGTGGTACTGGGTTGCACGCATTATCCACTGCTGCTGCCTGCCTTGAAGCAGGCAGCGCCCGGTGTGCAGTTTTGGGTCGACAGTGGTGATGCCATCGCGCGCAGGGTAGAGCAGTTGCTCGCCTTCTTAAAGTCGGCGCAACCGCAAGCGCTCACATCGAGGGTGCAGCCGGGCATACCATCAAAGCCTTTGCAGCAGGCGCTGTTCAGCGCGTCAGCGCCCCCTGGAATCGAACATTTTATGACCGGCCTGGGTCTTGCTCCCGGTGCTATAGTGGGTTTTTGGGGCCACATCTAAAGCCGACGTAGGCTTGCAATTTGTCGTCTTGTTGGCGTCATTTTTTGCAACTTTGCCACACGTTCACGTTAAATAGTACGTTCGTCTAATTCAACAAAAGGCCATCGGCGTGGTGAACTGTAGTGAACTATGGGTATCCCGATGGCGGGCCGTTAGGTTCGCTCGCTCTGAATTTCAAAACCATAATGACAATAGACCAGGAAAAAGGGGAGCAACATGACTGATAAACAGGTGTATCCGGTAACCCCGGAAGTGGCAAAACACGCGTTGATTAATAAAGACCAGTACCAGGCGATGTACAAGCAGTCCATCGAGAACCCGGATCAGTTCTGGGCCGAGCATGGCAAGCGCGTAGACTGGATCACGCCGTTTACCAAAGTCAAAAACACCACTTACGATTATAATGCGCTGTCTATTAAATGGTTTGAAGATGGCGAACTGAACGCGTCTGCCAACTGCCTGGACCGCCATCTGGAAAACCGTGGCGACCAGACCGCCATCATTTTTGAAGGCGATGACCCGTCGGACTCCCGCAATGTCAGCTACCGCGAACTGCACGAGCAAGTGTGCAAATTTGCCAACGTGCTGAAAAGCCAGGGTGTTAAAAAAGGCGATGTTGTCACCATTTACATGCCGATGATCGTCGAAACCGCTGTGGTTATGTTGGCGTGTACCCGTATTGGCGCCATCCATTCGGTGGTCTTTGGCGGCTTTTCACCAGAAGCAGTTGCCTCCCGAGTGGTTAACGGCAAATCCAGCCTCGTGATTACCGCCGATGAAGGCCTTCGCGCCGGCCGCAAAATCCCGCTTAAAAAGAACGTCGACGCGGCGCTTAAAAACGACGATCGCCACACGGTAAAAACCGTTATTGTGGTCACTCGTACCGGCGGTGATATTGCTTGGACAGAAGGCCGCGACCAGCGCTACGAAGACTTGATGGGCAATGCGTCGGCAGACTGCAAGCCCGAACCCATGAACGCCGAAGACCCGCTGTTCATGCTGTACACCTCCGGTTCCACCGGCGAGCCCAAAGGCGTGTTGCACACCACCGGTGGCTACCTGGTGTACGCCTCCATGACTCACCAATACATTTTTGATTATCACGATGGTGATGTGTACTGGTGCACCGCCGACTTCGGTTGGGTGACTGGGCACAGTTATATTCTATATGGCCCCTTGGTCAACGGTGCCACTACGCTGCTGTTTGAGGGTGTGCCCAACTACCCGGACAGCTCGCGCATGGGCCAGGTGGTCGACAAACACAAGGTGAACATCCTGTACACCGCGCCCACAGCAATCCGGTCACTCATGGCTCAGGGCGAAAGCTGCATGGATGGCACTACCCGTAACAGCCTGCGAATTCTGGGCTCGGTCGGTGAACCCATTAATCCTGAAGCCTGGGAGTGGTACCACCGGGTGATGGGTCATGGCAAATGCCCGATTGTAGATACCTGGTGGCAAACCGAAACTGGCGGCATCCTGATTTCACCTCTACCGGGCGCTACCGATTTGAAACCGGGTTCTGCGACCGTGCCATTCTTTGGTGTGCAGCCTGCCCTGGTAGACGCCGAAGGCACGTTGCTGGAAGGCGTAGCCGAAGGCAATCTGGTGATTATGGACAGCTGGCCCGGGCAGATGCGTACCATTTATGGCGACCATGAACGTTTCATTGAGACC
>Ga0314777_100346_pt1 | contig 8384 bp, 13 predicted proteins | sample MetaTCB42018_FD_205648 | JGI IMG/M metagenome (GOLD analysis project Ga0314777, IMG submission 205648) | Metatranscriptome of cryopeg brine viral communities from Beaufort Sea near Barrow, Alaska, United States - CB4 2018 (Metagenome... | ecosystem: Environmental > Aquatic > Marine > Coastal...
AGCAAAATCAGAGTTATGGTAATGATGCTAACTTTGCCAAAGGTTATGGTACCAATCAAAATAATGGAACTCCTACGAGCAGGGAATCGTTTGAATTCAATAGGTCAGAGACCGTTTGTGTTGGTGGTGGCGCAGCATGTACTCCAGCAAGCTCTTCGGTTAATGTGTCACTAGGCTACACTGACACTCCAGTCGGTGCGTTTACAAACCATGCTCTAGTTATTGACGGGCGAACGATATGCTACACGTGTTGGCCCTAGTTTAGGTAAAACTGATAAAGATGGCTCAGGTGTTGGGTTGGGTACTATAAAGGCAGAATCGGGTGTATACGATAAAACATTCCGTGATAGTCCTGACAAGGTCCATACAACACAGCTCGTAGGCAAAAAATTACTTTTGCTGAAGCTGTATCTCGTATGCGTGAGTTTGCCAATGTAACAAACACTAACTTAATTCCATACAAACCAAGCTTTAATAGTAATTCTTATGCCTTTATGTTTGTTGATAGTCTCGGGTTTAAACGACCGACGCCGAAGGTGTGGTCACCTGGCTGGGAATCGGGTCGAATGGACACGAAAAAATTATCCTACTTAAAATGACTATAAGGGATTTTGATATGAATAACATAAGACACCACCTGCTTGGTTGCATCATCATTGTTTGTCTACTTCTAGCATCTTGTAAAGGAGATGACCCAATGACTACAGAACAGATTGAAGAGTTAATAAAGCAAGACCTTGCACTGGGTGATTCCAGTGCAAGGATAGAGTCGTTCCTGAAGAGTAACGATATAATTTTTACTTATGACAAGTATGCTAGTCGATACCAGTGCATCATCAGGGATACTTCAAAAGATGAACGGATGGATTCTGCGATTATAATATATTTGTATATGGACGAGGATAAGAACTTTACCAAGTCAGAGATTATTGAGTCTTTCACCTCTCCTTAACGTTAGCCGTGCCACCGCGCACGGTAAAACCTTGTGACCTAAGCGCATGGCCAGCATCGAGGTGGATTTACCGGCCCCAGAACGGCCTTGGATGATATCGAGTCCCGACTGGCACGCGTAGAACACCGCTTCGATTTAAGTAAAATGGGTGGCATTATTATTTTGGCGTCAGGCTTAGGGAGTAGTTATGAGTGAGCTTAGTGATGTTATAGAGAGTGAGTTCAGCGAACTAATTGCAAACCTTAAATTAAGAGTTTTGGTTGACAGTACTGGTGGCTGGATGCACGAAAGAGTGATTTTGGAGGGGGATGGTGCTGCTTTGAGTTTTGAAAAAGACAATATGAGTGAGCAATTCTATGTTAATTGGTTAATAAAAAAGGAGGACGCCCTACCAAACCCATTAATGAGTAAGAGGATAATTAGCACGGATTATCTGGCTGAAGTTCTAGACTGGCCTGAGCGTAACGGTAACTCAATGAAGTCTGTTATAGATTGGCTTTACGAGGCTACTCGCCTGGATGCTAATTCTATTTTTTCGCCAAAGGTAGGGTTGGTTAATCAAGCACTCGAAAAGCAACTGAAGGACCAATAGAGGGATTGCGCTGAGGGAGTAAAAAGATGTCCCTGCTACCGGCATTGATAACAGGGAATCATCACAGCTTCACACCAGTTCACATTACTAGCAATCCTCATCATCGTATAAATCTTTCCAGTTTTAGACTGTAATCTCGAAAGTTATGGAGAGCCGAATGAGTAATATCAGCAACTTAGAAGATTACAGAATACCCACACCCAAACACCGAAAACTCGAAAGTTACCAATACCTAAGTAAAATGGGGCATTATTATTCTCTGTCCCTGACACTATAGCTAGAGTTGTAGCTGCTAATCCCATTACTCGTGCATCTGGGACACTTGGTAAACCGGGAGCAGATGACATTTTTGTGACTTCCGCAAGTGATATTATAGGGCTAAATGCTAAACAGATAGCTGAGCGGCTAACCATACCGGGAAGTCCGACAGGTTTCAGAATTATTGAATTCTCGACCCCGAAATCAGACATCGCTTCCCCTGTTAACAGAACAGATCCAGGTTTCATAGGTAGAGGTAGAGCAGTGGGCGGAGCAAGGGAATTTGTAATACCTAATGGTTCAATTCCTGCCAATTCCACCACGAGGGTTGTGCGATGAGTAAAAAACCAAGTAGCAGTGAAGCCAGCATGATTGGAAGCTGGATAATGAAAGATGGTTCTATGGTCCAAGATGCTGTAAGCGAACGTATACAGTGGCTAACCGATTCCTTATTTGAGCAAATTGCGGTGGACGGAGATAATTGGTCTGCATTGTATAGAAATCCCGATGACGGAAGTTATTGGGAGTTGACCTATCCACAAAGCCATATGCATGGTGGTGGGCCGCCAACACTCCGGCGTATATCCGAAAATGATGCTCGTAAGCGTTATAGTATTGTAAGATAAATGTGGGCCAGCGTTAATTGCGAATTTTAGCAAACAACATTTAAACGAGACACCCATTGTTAAAAATATTGAGTCAGTGAATAGAGTGATTTCAAAGCCCGCACTGCGGGCTTTGTTGTTTTTGGACCTAGGCTGCCAGTTCGTTATCGCTGGATTGTTCGGCCTGTTGCTCAGCCTCTTGCTCGGCAAGATATTCACTGGCCATGGCCTTGTGTTTATTGACGCTCATGCAGCGGCTTAAGGTTTTCAGTCTTGTTACCAAGGTTGGCGCTTCGCCCTTATCACTCTGACCGCTTTGCGCATCCAGCTCTTGGCCATTGATGAACCAATGACAATTGTCTTTATGCCGGCTGCCTGCAACGTATGACGCAGCCCTGTCCATGGCGGTGGTGTACAACACAATTATAGCCACCTATCCTGCGCTAATTCCCTCGACAAACAGCCAATCACAAACTGTCTGATAGCCTATCTAAATCTGCCAATTAACGAAAAAAAGCGTCTCTAGGAAAATTTTTTCAACAAGGTATACTGAGCTTAATTTCATGCTCTTTAACACCGCAGCTCTCTAAGCGAAAACGCCTCCAACGTTTTGACGCACGTCAGGCTCGCTCATTCATATGAACGGTCGGGTGTATGATTACAACCTCGGTCGATTTATGTCGGTGGATCCCTTCATTCAGAGCCCCACCTCGACCCAGAGCGTGAATCCCTACAGCTATATCATGAACAATCCGCTGGCAGGGACAGATCCGACAGGGTATGTGGGCTGTGCCGCTTCAAGGATAGAATCGACGTGTGACAGTACACTAAGTCGGTATGGCGGAAATGGTAAGGCCGATGCATCTTCCTTTGGCGGGAATAAAAGTGGCGGCAGTCGCAGTAACGGTTCGTCAGCGGCGGGATCGAAACCAACTCAAACAGCACAAAACATCAATAGCGTTGGCAGCTTGCAGCAGAATGCGGGCAAGCAAAATCAGAGTTATGGTAATGATGCTAACTTTGCCAAAGATGATGGTACCAATGTAAGTGGTGGCATAAAGCAAGCCGCCGGAGACCTCTTGACAGATGCGGGCAATATAACTGGTGAGCTTGCCGCAGATGCATGGGAAGGACTTTCCTTTGGATTCAATGCAGTTAAAGATGGTGTTGCCTCGGATTTCGAAGATGGCATGTGGGAAGGTATTGTGAGGTTTACTGGTGGACGCAATGGCGATGACGCGTTAGCTGAGATGCGGCAAAATTTCCTTTCTACAAGCATAGTCGCTGGGTCATTGAAGGATTTGGATAAAAAAGCTGTGTCAGCAATGTTTGCGGGCGAACTAACAAAAAGAAATGGCGGCATGACTTTCGGGCAGTGGCTCAAAACAGGATTCAAGACCGCACCACACCTTCAAACAAGAGCGGCCACCGCTGGGTTTGTGGCCTGTGATAAATGCCGCCGTAATTACGACAGCCTACGAAGGGGGTAATCTATTCGGTAGCGCTATATAAGGGTCGGAGTTAACAGAAGCGCAAGAAAGATATCAGACTGGGTCAATAACGAAAAGCATGCTAAATAAAGGGTCAAACAACATGGTATTAGGTTTATTTTCACGTATAGGGGCTGGCTTTATCAGTCTATGCGCTATCGGTGCTGCATTATCAGCGATAACATTCTTAGTAAGTGATGGCTTCGATGGGTTTGGGTTGGCCTTGCTTCTCGCCAGTATACTTGGTGCCTTCTTGTTTGGATTTATATCAATCAAAGGCTTCACGCCTAAGTTACTTAAATGGCTTGATTGAGGCTATAAACACCCGCACCAAGTAGCATTGACATATTGCTACTTGGTGCTCGCCATCATCACAGTTCCATCACAACCTCAATTCCCACCCATCATCACCGTGTAAAGAAAACCTTCGTTTATGAACCATTGCCATCATCATCATGGCTAATCATGGTCAAAACAGCCGATAATCTGTAAAGAAACTTGTAAAGTTATCAATATCCACACCAGTTCGCATTACTAGCAATTCTCATCACAGTATAAAACATTCCCACTTTCAACTATAATCTCGAAAGTCATGGAGAGCCAGATGAGTAATATCAGCAATTTAGAAGATTACAGAACACCCACCCCAAACACCGAAAACTCGAAAGTTACCAATACCCGTAAATATAAAGATGTTCGTGAACGTGAATATCTAACATCATCAGAGATTGGTTGCGGGGAATTGTTTTTTAAATTGGCTGATTAAATATCACAAAGCAAACTGATGAGAAGCGTTTGGTTTTGTGTAAAGCTTTTCATAAAAAAACTGATCTTTCGGGATAGCCTTAATGCTTTTGCTAATCAGCCCCATTTTGTTGAGGCTTTTTCTTGCCTGAAACTGGGCAATTCGACCAGCAGCCTGAGCAGTCGTTTCCAGTAGAACTGTTCAGTGACTGCCAGCAGGGGACGCAGTTTGATGCCGCGCCATCATGCGATCAAAGAAAAATGAAACCAGATAGTTTAAAGAGACCGACTGATAACCATCGCAATCAAGGTTGTCGAGAACATAGTTATCAATATATTTGTACTTACCTAATTCAGTAATAAATTTGCCAAATGAAGCATTCATTATCCGCCTACTGCGGGCAAACTTTATTGTCTCATTTTCTACTTACGGGCAAACTCTATTGTCGCTGCATAAATTGTTTTGATGAAATTAAAACGAAGACTATTTGAACTCAACGAAGACAATCTTTTTGTGGGTCGTTTGCTTTTAATATATAACATTAATCTTAACAGTTTTCTTCGTTTTGTTTTTAAATAGGTTGGAAGATTAGTTTTATTGGTATTCCGAATGAATGAAAATACTCAACGAGTAATACCTTAGAGCACGGCCATTTTATTTATGCAAACAGAGCTGTTTGCTACTTCAGCGACGCTTTATATGTACATTGATTTCATATTGAGCGGCTTCAAGTCTCGAGATTATGATGTCGAATGGATCTGGTGTGGTAAAAAACATGCCTCCAGTAACAGCCTTTGCATGGTCTTTTGCAATACCTTCTAGCCTAGATTTTTTTGGTATCAGTCTTAACTCGCCTTGAAGGATCTCTTCGTAATCAACACCAGGGCTGGCCCAGCGGTGCTTTTTCATTTCGATGACAGCTAACATAGCCTCTGAGGTATTGAAAGGGTCGGCAAACTTCATCTTTAGAAGACAATCGACATCGTACCAATGTCGAGCAAGTCTATCTGGATTTGGGGCTTTTTCTTGGGTTGAAAATTGGTGTAATGCTGTTAATTTCTCCCAGAGAATAAAATCGCTCTGATATGCCATTACGCTAGCTTTCGGTAATGCTAGTGGTGTGAAATCAGGAATACTATCCATATAGCAATCAATATCGATAATTTCAGTTGGCTTGCCTCTGTTTCTGCCGCCAAATTCCAATAATATATGATCAAGTTGATAGTCATGCGTGCTATGGGTTACGCGGGGGAAATAAATATCAATTTTCTCACCATGTGAATCAGGTTCAAGTTCAGCAGATAGTCCTTCAATGTTGTACTTTGCAAGTCGAAGATTAAGCTTAGCAACTAAGTAGTTGCTCCACCGCACAAGTCGATTCTGCTGCTCGTCTCTAAACTTCTTATTTTGGCTCTTGCTTTGAATACTCTTTTGCCATGCCGCCAGTTCATTATCTTCTGATAGTCCGGATAAATCGGCCCAATGGATAGATAAATCAATGTCTTCAGAGAAGCGCTCAATAGCACCCCAGCATTTACTTAATGCTGTACCGCCTTTAAACGCTACCGAGCAGTCACCAAGTAGTTTTTCGTCGTATAGTAGACGAAGTATTTCAACAACCCAGACGTCTTTCTCCAAAAAGTTAGCAACTAAACCATGCTCATGCCGTTGGGCGGCATATGAAAACATGGCCGCGAGTTCTTCATGTTTAGATTTATTAGCATATAGGTCAAAAATGCTCATGATTGAAGACTGCTTTCTAACTGATTTAACTTAGATTTCCACATTCCTAATGCCGGACTATTACTCAATTTTCGAATTACCTTAATAGCTTCTTTTTCTTGTAAATTTAAGCGTTTTATAGCCATAAGCAGGGTTGATACAGGGGTATGTTCTGGCGAAAGAGAAAGTAACCCTCGAAATAAGGTTCCCTCAGGTTTGTTTATCCACTGCAACTTGGTTTCTGTAGTGTGTTTTACTTGAACGGTTTCATTGCCGACGTGAAACTCACGGGATGGGCCTGTCGTCCAATATACTGTTTTAACTGGTGCTTGGGTTTGCATACCGAGCCGATAAGCCGCTTCTAGCCCTTGAGGGGTTATTTTATATTTGTGATTCCGCGCCCATGTTTGAGCGACGTCTTCAGCTTTTGCTGTTATTTTGATCGAGGGGATACTGGGTAAGGGTTTTGGACGGGAATATATTCCTTTTGCTACACGAGCAACTTCCCCATCTTTGGTTAATCGGCTCATCGCCTTTTGAACAGATGTCGTTGTGCCTAGAGAATAAAAACTCTCTATGGAAAATGGGACACCTCGTTTCATTCGAGATAATCTATTGGCAACTAACGCTGAAACTGACAAATTTAACCTAATCCTGACAAGTTTTAGTTTACGTGGTTTTATTGTATCCTAGTTTAACTGGTGTTTGTAGTTGTATTTATGTCAGGACTAAGCTGGTTATCATGCGGTTTGTGATGGAGAGCTTTATGTCGTCAGATATGGAACTAAAAGCAATAGAAGCAAAATTGAGTGAGTTGGAAAATGAGCGGGAGATTTTGCTGGCTAGACGTTCTGCATTACTTGACACTAGCCTTGCCATATTGCGCTTAAGTTCTTCTCAGAAGATAGAGATCTATATGAAGCTGTTTCGTGGTCGGCAGGATATTTATGCTAATCGCTGGCAGAACAAGCAAGGGCGTCGCGGATATTCAGTTAGTTGCCATAATGAGTGGCGACAAGATAAATGCAATAAACCTAAGGTTAAGTGCACGGAATGTGTAAACTAAGCATTTGAGGTTTTGGATCAACAAAACATTTAACGAGACACCCATTGTTAAAAATATTTGGTCAGTGAATAGAGTGATTTCACAGCCCGCATTGCGGGCTTTGTTATTTCTGGCCTAGGCTGCCAGCTCGTTATCGTGTGACTTCTCGACTGCTTGTTCGCCCTGTTGCTCGGCAAGATACTCACTGGCCATGGCCTTGCGCTTATTGACGCTCATGCAGCGGCTTAAGGTTTTCAGTCTTGTTACCAAGGTTGGCGCTTCGCCCTTATCACTTTGACCGCTTGCGCATCCAACTCTTGGTCATTGACGAACCAATGGCAGTTGTCTTTATGGCGGGAGCCTGCAACGTATGATGCAGCCCTGTCCATGGCGGTGGTATACAGCACAAAGGTATCACCATCAACAGTGGCACTTTGGCTGCTGTAAACGGTGGAGGCATAGGCCTGCACCAATTGTAGCCTGCCTTGCTCGTCACAGTAATCAGATTGCTGGCAGACGATGGTGCGGCCGTTATCGAGCTTGACGGTAAAGCGAATATCCCCCTCTAGCTGTAGCACTTGGGTGACAGTGCCTTGCTGGCCATTGGTAAAATCCCGCTTGTAGTCGTTCTTGATCAGGCGCACCCACTCGCCCTTGGAGAAGGCAAAATACAAGGTCTGGTTGGATACCACACATTCGGTCAACATGTTTTCCGGCCCCAGCACGGCCCTGAATGATATCTAGCCCGGATGGGTACATGGAGAACACCGCCTCGATTTAAGTAAAATGGGTTGCATTATTATTTATTTTTCTTCAACAAAATAACTTCAATTATGCAGTGATATATATTCTTAAAAACGAGTCATCGAAAGTGAATTAATGCTACCTGGAAATGGAGAATCTTCTAGTTGAGAAAGGCTTTTCAATGAGTCAAACATGCGTTACAAGATAAGTGCTTAAAATACAACATCTAAG
>Ga0314777_100349_pt1 | contig 8337 bp, 7 predicted proteins | sample MetaTCB42018_FD_205648 | JGI IMG/M metagenome (GOLD analysis project Ga0314777, IMG submission 205648) | Metatranscriptome of cryopeg brine viral communities from Beaufort Sea near Barrow, Alaska, United States - CB4 2018 (Metagenome... | ecosystem: Environmental > Aquatic > Marine > Coastal...
AAAGGAAGTGCTATGTCCCCCACACCTCATGCTAGTTCATATTATGCTGCATCGGCTAATGATAAAGTCGAACGTCCACGCTTAGAATCTACAATTGAAACAGATGTTTGTGTTATTGGCGCGGGTTATACTGGATTGTCTTCTGCACTGCATTTATTAGAAAGCGGCATGAAAGTTGTGGTGCTTGAAGCGGCAAGAATTGGCTGGGGAGCCTCCGGTCGAAACGGCGGTCAAATTGTCAATTCTTTTAGTCGTGATATTGATTCTATCGAAGGCGTTGTCGGCAAAGAGCAAGCTAAGTTATTTGGTCAAATGGCGTTCGAAGGTGGGCAGATTATTCGTGACCGTATTGCCAAATACAAGATTGATTGCGACTTAAAAGAGGGGGGTGTGTTTGCCGCCATGAACGCCAAGCAAATGGGCCATTTACAGAGTCAAAAATCATTGTGGGAAGCTCATGGCCACAATAATCAATTAGAAATGCTCGATCACCATGGCATTCGTAACGTGGTGAATACCGATTTATATGTCGGTGGTTTGCTGGATAAAAGCGGTGGCCATATTCATCCCCTAAACCTTGCATTAGGTGAAGCCCGTGCGGTGGAATCACTCGGTGGACTGATTTTTGAAGATTCAGCGGTTATTAAAGTGGACGACGGTGCATCGCCGGTTGTACACACAGCACAAGGCCGAGTTAACTGTAAATTTGTGGTAGTGGCTGGTAATGCTTATTTAGGCAAATTACTACCAGAGCTACAAGCTAAATCTATGCCATGTGGTACTCAAGTGATAACCACTGAACCATTATCAGATGAGATGGCTGCCAGCTTACTGCCGCAAGATTATTGTGTAGAAGATTGCAATTATCTGTTGGATTATTACCGTTTATCTGGTGACAAACGGCTTATTTTTGGTGGTGGGGTGGTTTATGGTGCCCGGGATCCGGCTAACGTTGAAGCCCTGATCATGCCTAAACTATTAAAGACCTTCCCGCAGTTAAAAGGGATTAAAGTTGACTATGCTTGGACAGGCAATTTCTTAATGACGTTATCGCGTCTTCCCCAAGTGGGCCGCATTGGTGACAATATTTATTACTCCCAAGGCTGTAGCGGTCATGGGGTTACCTATACTCATTTAGCAGGTAAGTTAATTGCCGAAATGCTCAATGGCCAAGCCACACGTTTTGATGCCTTTGCGGCGTTACCTCATTATCCATTCCCAGGTGGACATGCGCTTCGAGTGCCCTTTAGTGCACTTGGCGCATGGTATTACACCCTTAGAGATAAATTTGGTATTTAACCTGCGTCGAGTGCGGGTAGATAGAGTACGAATAGGTTGAGTACAGCAAGTCAGTTTAGGAGAATATTGTGGAATTGAATGATCCAAGTTTATTACGTCAACAGTGCTACATTAATGGCGAATGGCGCAATGCCGATAATGGCCAAACTATTGCGATAGCCAATCCAGCGACCCATGAAGTCATTGGCCATGTCCCACTGATGGGTAGTGCTGAAACGCTTGCGGCTATCGATGCTGCACAAGCGGCATTACCTGCCTGGCGTGCATTAACGGCTAAAGATCGTGGCCAAAAGTTGCGTCGTTGGTTTGAGTTAATCCATCAACATAGCGATGACTTAGCGTTGTTGATGACCACAGAACAAGGCAAACCTCTTGCTGAAGCGAAAGGTGAAGTGGGTTACGCAGCATCCTTCATTGAATGGTTTGCCGAAGAAGCCAAACGCATTTATGGCGTGACGATCCCTGGGCATCAAGCGGATAAACGCATTACGGTGATCAAACAACCTGTAGGGGTTACCGCGGCAATTACACCATGGAACTTTCCTGCGGCAATGATTACCCGTAAAGCGGCTCCAGCGCTGGCGGCGGGTTGTACTATGGTAGTGAAACCTGCGCCACAAACGCCGTTTACTGCACTGGCTTTAGCAGAACTAGCTGAACGTGCTGGTATTCCTGCCGGTGTATTGAGCGTGGTGACCGGTGACTCAATCGCCATTGGTCAAGCCATGTGTGAAAGCCCTATTGTGCGTAAGTTGTCGTTTACGGGTTCAACCGCCGTGGGCATTAAATTGATGGCGCAGTGTGCTCCAACGCTTAAAAAACTGTCACTTGAATTGGGCGGTAATGCGCCATTTATCGTGTTTAATGACGCCGATATTGATGCCGCAGTCGATGGGGCCATGATTGCTAAATATCGCAATGCCGGCCAAACCTGTGTGTGTGCCAACCGTATTTATGTGCAAGCGGGCATTTATGATGAATTTGCTAAACGTTTGGCCGTGGCGGTGACTCAGCTCAAAGTAGGTTTAGGTACTGACGCTGGCGTGACAACAGGGCCATTAATCAATGCAGATGCAGTGGCAAAAGTACAGCGTCATTTAGATGATGCGGTAGCAAAAGGCGCGCAGATTATTGCCGGTGGCAAACCTCATGCTTTAGGTGGCTATTTCTTCGAACCTACTATTTTACGTGACGTTGATAAGTCGATGTTGGTGGCGAGAGAAGAGACATTTGGTCCGTTGGCCCCCTTGTTTAAGTTTGATGAAGTGGACGATGTGATTAAGCAAGCTAATGACACTGAATTTGGCTTAGCAGCTTATTTTTATGGCCGCGATATTTCGCTAGTGTACAAGGTCGCGGAAGCTTTGGAATACGGCATGGTGGGGGTTAACACCGGATTAATCTCGACAGAAGTGGCGCCATTTGGTGGCATTAAATCGTCTGGGTTAGGCCGTGAAGGATCTAAGTTTGGTATCGAAGAATACCTTGAAATGAAATATATCTGCATGTCAGTTTAAGAGGGCGGGCTATGACTAAAACAAATGATGGATTAATGGCACGTCGCCAGGCGGCAGTGGCTCAAGGTGTTGGGCAAATCCACCCGATTTTTACTGAGCGTGCAGAAAACGCCACGCTATGGGATGTCGAAGGGCGTGAATATATTGATTTTGCCGGTGGCATAGCGGTACTCAATACCGGCCATTTACACCCTAAAGTTAAAGCGGCAGTAGCAGCGCAGTTAGATGCATTTTCTCATACGTGTTTTATGGTATTGGGTTACGAAAGTTATATTGCCGTGTGTGAAAAGCTTAACCACTTAGTGCCTGGTGATTTTGCTAAAAAAACCGCGCTATTTACCAGTGGTTCTGAAGCGGTTGAAAACGCGATTAAAGTTGCTCGTGCTTACACTAAACGTGCCGGGGTGATTGCATTTACCTCGGCTTACCACGGCCGCACCATGGCCGCACTGGCATTAACGGGTAAAGTTGCTCCTTACAGTAAAGGCATGGGCTTAATGTCGGCTAATGTGTTTCGGGCAGAGTTTCCATGTGAGTTTCATGGGGTGTCTGAAGATGATTCGATGGCATCGATTGAGCGTATTTTTAAAAATGATGCCGAGCCCGATGATATAGCGGCAATCATTTTAGAACCGGTACAAGGTGAGGGTGGTTTTTATGCCGTGACACCTTCGTTTATGAAACGACTGCGCCAGTTATGTGACCGTTATGGAATCGTACTGATCGCCGATGAAGTGCAAACCGGCGCAGGGCGTACTGGTACCTTTTTTGCCATGGAGCAAATGGGTGTGGCCGCTGACATTACTACCTTTGCCAAGTCTATTGCGGGCGGTTTCCCACTATCAGGTATTACCGGTAAAGCAGAAGTGATGGATGCTGTTACCGCGGGTGGTTTAGGCGGCACTTATGGTGGTAATCCATTGGCGTGTGCCGCAGCTTTAGCTGTGATAGAAGTGTTTGAAGAAGAGCAATTGCTTGCTAGAGCAAATGATGTTGGTGCCATGGTGAAGTCTGCATTGGACGATATGCAGGCTAAATACTCGCAGATTGCTGAAGTGCGTGGATTAGGTGCGATGATTGCTGTCGAGTTGATGGAAGACGGCGAGCCAGCGCCTCAATACAGCGGTAAAATTTTGGCTGAAGCGCGTAATCGTGGCCTGATTTTATTGTCTTGTGGCACCTACGGTAATGTTATTCGCGTATTGGTACCGTTAACTGCGCCCGATGAGCAAATTAACGCCGGACTGGCAATTATGGATGCGAGTTTTAATGCGGTATTTAATTAACTTTATCGTGATGTTACGGTATTGTGAAGCGTCTGTGGAAGCTAAATTGTGGCCGTTAATTTCCGAACAGTCGCCGTTGGCGAATAGTGCCCGCAACGCAGTGACGGCTTAGCCGATGTGCTGCACTGGCGATTAGGCAAACGACGAACTTAATGCTGTTTAAGCTTGGCATCACTGACATCAAAGGTGGCTTATAGGCCACCTTTTCTATTATTATCTTCATTTAGATTTTTATACTGTAGTGTTATGACCGAATTTATTGCTCCACCCTGCGATGGGATCATCGATGTGTTATACCAAGATGAGCATCTGTTATTGATTAATAAGCCGACGGGATTATTGAGTCTCTCAGGCAAAAACCCACTCAATAAGGATTCGGTACACTATCGTTTAGTGCAAGATTATCCCACGGCTACGTTAGCGCATCGGCTCGATTTTGGCACCTCTGGGATCATGCTGGTGGCACTCAATAAAGTGGTTAATGGGTTATTGACTAAACAATTTCAGCAGCGAACCATCACAAAAACCTATACGGCAGTATTATATGGTGATTTGGTTCATCAATGCGGCGATATTGAATTGCCCATCGCTAAAGACTGCGACCATTTCCCATTAATGAAAATTTGCCATGACACTGGCAAACCTGCCCACAGTCAATATCAGGTGATTGGGCGGCATCCACAAGGGTTATCGACACGGGTCATCTTTACCCCTATCACAGGGCGTACACATCAATTACGTTTGCACAGCCAGCAAATCGGTCATCCTATTTTAGGGTGTGACTTGTACCATAATGAGCAATCGCAGCAGATGTCGAGCCGATTAATGTTACATGCCAGTGTATTGTCTTTCACCCATCCCATTACCGCGCTGCGGATTGATTTTGTGTGTCCGAGCCCATTTTAACTATTTCGATAAAAAACTGATGTCAGCATGATGCAAACTCATGCATAATCAATACATTTTTATTCTGTATAGGTTAATCACCATGGTGATTTCATTGTTAGATTTGCTGGCCCTAATTGTATTTATACTCAGTTGGCTAGGGTATACCGTTTTTGCACGCCGTAAAGCCAAAACCACTAATTGCATTGCACGAGTGATGCACCAACAACGTATTCATTGGATGTCACAGGTTATCGCCAAAGAAGTACGCATTGCTGAAGCGGCGCTATTGGCTAATTTAGAACGTAATATTGCCTTCTTTGCTTCAACTACTTTGCTGGTGATTGCCGGGGTGCTCACGCTATTTTCTCAAGTTGAAAAACTCGAAACTGTGATTGGCTCTATTCCCTTTGCGGCATCGTCTAACCATGCGCTGGTACAAGTCAAACTGGTACTTTTAGCCGGGATTTTCGTGATAGCCTTTTTCCAATTTACTTGGTCAATGCGTCAATATGGCTTTGTGAATATTATGATTGGTGCCGCACCTTTGGATAAAACCGGTACTGATAAAAATGCATTGGGCTACGCAAGGCAGATGGCCGTGGTACAAGATCAGGCCGCTCACTCATATAACTATGGCTTACGTTCTTATTATTATTCTATGGCAGCCATGTGTTGGTTTATGCATCCTGGGATGTTAATTTTTGCCAGTTTATTCGTGGTATATACCTTGTATCAACGTGAATTCAATTCCAAAGCCGTCATTGCCATTACTGCAGCCCAAGCCTATTTAGAACAAAATCCTGCTTATCATTATAAAGATCAATAACCAAAGGCCATGCCTTTGCCGTTGACTATTTTGTGGCTGAATACAGGCACGGCAAAGCTTAACTATGAGCGGGATACTTGGCAGCAATCGCCTCCTTTTCACGCTATCTAGGTAATCATGTTGCAAAATCGTTTAATGGCTAGGCAAAATACAATTGCCCCAATTAAGATTAATGCAATAAATTGTGGCTAGACAGCTTTAAACCCCGCGCCACGGAACTGTATTGCTTGGGCCGCCGAGATGAAATGGGTTGTTGGTGCAAATGAGTTAAGATATTAATTCATCCAACAGCTCGTTTTTAACCGACGCCATTTAGCCTCTTTTATGGCTGATTTTTTAGGGGCAAGGATTTAGGGTTAATGATTTAGGAGCAAGAACAGTGTCGTGATGGGCTAATGTTGATCGCCTATATTCATTTCTTTGGGTCTGCGGCACAAGAGATGACCTAGCTGCATAGCCCAAATGAGACGTTGGCGCAGCAAGCGAGTCGTCGCGCTGACAGCCTTTGCCGAATCGGGCTGGTTGAGCGAGACCCGGATTGTGGATTATTATGCTGAGCAAGAAGGCTATTAGTCACAAGCATTACCCCAAATCCTCGCATTCAATGGCAAGGGCCTATCATTAACCAAAAATACCCTGATGATGAACTTGATCTGCGCTGCCTTAGCAACATATGGCACTCAAATATGCAGGCATGGCTGGCCGTTAATGAACTGCCTCAAAAAACTGCAACTCATCTGAAGGTTCACCTTACTGTACCGACGCAGCATCGAGCAGCAAAAGAGCTAGCGTCACAATAAATAACAGCAAAAACAGAGTGACCGCAAATGACCAACGCTGTAGAAAGTATTCACCAGAGTCGAATACGCTTTGCCATATACGTTTTTGCCAGAGCCCATCCCATTTGGCCAACCATAAAGCGCGAAATCTAGGTAAGGTATCCATTCCCGTCCGCCGCCCCCAAGCAATGAAAGCGTTAAACCCGCGCTCCATCTTCAGTGCCGTCCGATCCACCGGCTTTGGTCTAGACCTCTTATCGTTAGCATTAGAGCATTGGAAATTGACCATCATTATCGCCACCCCTAATCCCGCTATAAACATGAAGATAGGCGCCGACTCGCCATATCGGTTCCATAGGATTGGATCGATTAAACATGCCCCCAAGCCAATAACAAAGTTTGCCGTCACTATGATGACAACATAGGCGGGTAGTGGGGTGCGCTGTGCCCGCATAACACCAAAAAGCACGACATAAAAGATTGTGACCGTGCCAATGGCTAAGAGCAAGATCCCCGGGATCGGTGCGGCCATCTGACCCAGTGGCAGCCAACGTACCACACCAAGCAATCCTGTTGCGACGGGGCCAATCCATAACAGCAGTGCCGTTGCAGGGCGAGCTGTAGCATATGCCAATGGTAGCCATAGATGTAGCGGCCATAAACCGACCTTGAGGGCGAAGCCAACAACCACTAGCGACAGATAGAGATCTGCGGAGTTGGACAGCGATATCGTATAAGCCAAAGTTGCGAAACCTAGATTGTCAGTTATCGTAGCGGCCATCAACATCGCCTCCAATAACAGAATATCGGCGCCAATCAGCAAGACTAAGTATACCCGTCCGGCGCGGCGCGTCGTAGCATCAGCATCGGCAAGCAATAAGCCAACACACGCATAGCCCATTAGCGTTGTAAATGCGAAGAAACTGACCATATCGATTGCCAGAACCGCGCCCAGCTGCCCCGTCATAGATAATAGAACCAAGCTTGTTTAAGGTGGATAACCATCACGTCTATCTGCGGTGAATAAAAAGGTTGCCACAAGGGCCCACACCATCACTGAGATAGCTAACCACCAGCGGGATTGCGCATTGAGACCCAGCCCGGCACCTAACTGAAACCAAGGCAGTTCAATCCAAAAATTCACCGGGATAAACACCAGAGCAACCGCTGGCAACAGAGCAAGGTGTACCGGCCAGGGCAGACGACGATGCAATGCTGGAAACGCCAACACCAGCGGCAATCCCAGTGCCGTTACCAGCAGGGAAGCACTCATTACGCCGTTCATTGAGCGTATCCTCGGATCACAATTAAACGAACCCATTCCAATAGACCGAACGGTGCCGACGCCAGTAGTCCCAGAACCACTGTCATTATAGCGGTAACCACTGGGGGAACCAGTAACGTCCAAGCTGTTTCCTTATTGCCAAAAGATCGTTCGGCTGGCCAGCTAGCGGGAGGTTTTTTAAACCAAGCCAGATACAATATGGGCAGAAAATAGGCAGCGTTAAGCACGCTGCTTGTCGCCAAAATCCATATCACCCAAGCTTGATCGGCGTCCAATGCCCCGAGCCCGAGATACCATTTGCTGAAAAAACCTGCTAGCGGTGGCGCGCCTATCATCCCCAAGGCACCAATGGTGAATGCCGACATGGTCCACGGCATGCGCCGCCCGACGCCGTTCATTTCACTGATCTTGTGAATGCCCAGCGTCTCGGCAAAGTTACCAGCGCATAAGAATAGGG